>ENA-OWOZ01001903-OWOZ01001903.1-bioreactor-metagenome-genome-assembly--contig:-NODE-1903-length-17168-cov-3.173249_pt1 | contig 17168 bp, 19 predicted proteins | sample MGYA00238140_ERZ651804 | MGnify/ENA primary metagenome ERZ651804 (study PRJEB26910, sample SAMN07631232) | bioreactor metagenome | isolation source: Switchgrass digestor | place: USA: Dartmouth... | reverse complement strand
GAAGTTCCTCTAAACATATAGTTTAGAATATCTTTTTCTTTTCTTAATAGTATCTTAATAGTTTTTCATTCTGTCTTAACAAGTATCTGTTATAATATAAGTAGTTAAAGAAAGGAAGTGATCATATGTTGAAAAAATATGTAGCTATTTTGTTAATAGTATTAGTAACAATAAGCCTTTATGCTTGTAGTAACCCAAACAATTCCACAGATGGTGAAATATCTGATGGAACAGGTAATAGTATAGTAAATGAAAACGAAAATGAAAACAAAGATAATGAAAATGAAAATCAGGTTATTGATCCTCAGCCAAATACTAATGAGGTAGAAGTCACATTATATTTTGTTAATAAAGAATATGTTGAAACTGGGGATGAAAATTTAGAAAAACTCATCCCTGAAAAGAAAACAGTTGTAGTGGGTAGTATTACACTTGAAGAAGCTATAGTCAAAGAATTGATGAAAAGTCCAGCAACAGAGAATCTATCTACTGCCATACCTTCCAACGTTAATTTACTAGGAGTTGAAGTAGCTGATGGAACTGCATTTGTTAACTTCTCTCAGGAAGGTTTATATGGAAGCTCTATGCAGGAAGATTTAACCATAGCTCAAATAGTAAATACCTTACTGGAATTAGATCATATAGATAAGGTACAATTTCTAATAGATGGTAAGAAAGCAGAATCATTGATGGGACATATATTAATTAGTGAACCTTTTGAAAAACCACTATATAGTAAATAGAAGGCAGCTTAATAGCTGCCTTATTCATCGTAAAAATCTAAAAATGAATACTTTTTATCGTCCTTTGTCCATCCTAATATACAGTCCATATTGACATTTTGAGCTGCTCTAAATATGGATATGTCCACATTAACAAACTTATCCTTTAACTGATCTATTAACGCCTTTATCTCGTAGCGTTTATTCCCTATTTTCTTAGCAGCTACCATACATGCACAATTTAAAGGCCATATACCACAGTAGTTAATAAATCGTATGATATACTCCTCTTCAATATAATATAGAGGTCTAATGAGCTCTATGCCTTCATAGTTTTGAGATTTTAATTTTGGCATCATGGTTTTAAAATTGCCTGCACACAATAGATTTAACATCGTGGTCTCTATAACGTCATTAAAATGATGTCCTAAAGCTAATTTATTACATCCAAGCTCTTTAGCTTTTCTGTATAAAGCTCCTCTTCTCATTCTAGCACACATGTAACAAGGATAGTCATCTGCAATCTTACTTGCTACTTGGAATATATTAGATTCAAACAAGTGAATTGGTATATTCAAGTAATTACAGTTATCAATTAGCAGTTTCTTTATATCAGGATGATATCCAGGATCCATGGATATAAACTCTAGCTCAAAATTTGCATTGCCATGGCGTTGTAATTCCTGAAATAGTTTAGCCATAAGCAAGCTATCCTTACCTCCCGAAACTGCCACTGCAATTTTGTCCCCATCCTCTATAAGCTGAAAATCCCTTATAGCTTTGATAAACTTGCTCCAAATATGCTTTCTATATCTTTTGATTATGCTTCTTTCTATCTCCTCAAGAGGTTTTCTCTCCTCTTCTGGAATTAATATTTCACAGTTTCCTGCTAATTTGTTTTCTCTATCTGTCATTTTTCTCACTCCATATTTTTTATCCTATAATATTATACCATCACAGGACAAAAATAAAAGTGAGAGAAATTATTATAAAAACTTAAGTATAACCTTTAAAATTTAAATATATTTAAATATATCTTGAATACTCATAAAAATGCTTAGCACTATATATGCAAATATGCCCCTTATTTTACTTCATATGATTATAAATTATATAATACTTAGTCTTGAAAACTTACCAAAGTTACTTGTTATTTATCTTTTTCATATTTGAGGATGCTTTAAGTATTGATATTAAGTTTTTAACTTCAACTCCATATACCTTGTTCCTTCAATGGGATTATACACATATGGGTCAATATCATAAAATCCCAATGATGTATATAAAGATTGAGCTTCTTTCATTGTTGGAAGAGTATCAAGCCTAATATATTGATAATTCATTTTTGAGGCATGTTCAATTACTATATTAACAAGTTTTTTACCAATTCCTAATCCTCTGTATTGATTGCGAACATATAACCTTTTCATTTCACATATAGTTTCAGAAATTTTACGAAGGGCAACACACCCTGCTGCTTTACCATCAACTAATGCTAATACTAAAAGTCCATCAGGTGGTCCATATTTACCTGGCAATGACCTAAACTCTTCCTCAAAGTTTTGAAAAGAAAGATCTACTTTTAGTGATTGGGCATACTCTAAAAAAAGTTTCTTAACTTCTTCTATCATGTCTTGTCCAGTTATACGCTTGAACTCAATATTATGATCCTTCTCATCAACCATAGGTTTCATAATATTTTCCTCCCTAATAATTAGTAATTTTATTATACCACCATTTACCATACTATCATATGTTTTCATAGATATCAGCATAACTAATAATTTATACCAACTAGACTTTATTATTTATGTAGTTTTAATAATTTCAATATAAATAAAAATATCGGATATAAGCATATATAACACTTATTACCCGATATTCACTCTACTCTATTTAAAATATTCCATCGCCTAATTATTACTTCCTAATATCATTTAAGATTTTCACCATTTGGTCATAGGTCATCATCCCAGGTACTCCACCTAATAGTATCCCTTCCTTATCTACAAAATAGGACACAGGAAATCCACTTACTAAGTAAGTGTTTGCTACTTTTCCATCTTCATCTAATACAACTGGGAAATCATATCCATTATGTCGGATATAGCTATCCACTATACCTTTTTCTTCCTGAACATTTACTGCTAATACTATTAAATCCTCATTTTCATCATATATTCTCTGAAGATCTGGCATCTCTATTTTACAATAGCTACACAAAGTAGCCCAAAAATTTATTAAAACATACTTACCTCTGAAATCCGATAAGGATACTTCCTGGCCATTTAAATCCATTAGAGTAAAATCAGGAGCTGGTTTACCTTTTGCTATTTCAGGAACAATTTCATCTCCCTCATCCGATGCCTGTTCATCTTCTGTCTGTATGTTATTTTCATTGCCATTGTCTTGAAGGTTTTCATTCTCTTCTGATTTGCTATCTGCCCTAAATATAAAATAATATGTCCCTATAGCCAATACTAAAACTAAAACAATAATAGCAAGTAAAATTTTCTTATTCACCTTATCTCTCCTTTTCACTGTAGTAACCTGCTTATATGGATAACCTTATCGAAAAATACTAGTATTCCAAATATGACCATAATAAGTCCACTTATTTTAGGAAGATATACTATAATCTTTTCAGCTCTTTCTAAAAATCTGCTAAACACATTGATGAAAAGAGCTGTTAATATAAAGGGTATGGCCATTCCAATGGAGTATATAAGTAATAAGAACACTCCTTGGGATAAAGTTGTTGATGTGCTGGCATATACCAGTATACTTGCTAATACAGGTCCAAAGCATGGAGTCCACCCTGCTGCAAAAGCCATGCCCATCAATATGGAGCTGAACCAACTAGTTACTCTTTTAGGAGCTGACACCTTTCTGTCTGCATTCAAAAATCTCAATTTCATAACTCCTATAAGATTTAGTCCAAATATGATTATGAGTATACCACTTATCTTTGAAAATAGGTCTTTATTTCTTATAAATATTCTACCTATGAAACTAGCTGATGTTCCCATTATAATAAAGATAACAGTGAATCCAATTACAAATCCAAATGTTCTAGTTAAGGCCATTAATCTTCTCTGATTGACTTCACTTTCCACAGTGCTACCTGTCATGTACATTATGTATGCAGGTATCATAGGTAAAATACATGGTGTAAAAAAGGATAAAATTCCTGCCCCAAAGGCAATAGGTATAGAAACATTTTCTAACGCCATAGAAATAACCTCCTGGTAAATTATATACCCCATCCCCCTATGATTATAACTGATTATAAAAAAATATGATAGGAAAATAATATATTTCCTATCCTTATGCTAATAGTAACAAGCTTAATGCCATAACAGCCATTCCTCCCATAAGTCCATAAATGGCAATGTGGTGTTCACCATATTTTTCAGCTGTAGGAAGCAACTCATCTAAGGATATATAAACCATAATACCTGCTACAGCAGCAAATATTATTCCAAACATTACCTCATTAATGAACTTAAATAGGAGAGTAAATCCGATCAAAGCACCTAATGGTTCTGATAGTCCTGACATAAAAGAATGAATGAAGGCCTTCTTCCTATTTCCTGTTGCATAATATATTGGTACGGAAACGGCAATACCTTCAGGTATATTGTGAATTGCTATAGCTACAGCTATGCTTAATCCCAAGGTGGGATTTTCTATAGCACTTATAAATGTAGCCAACCCTTCAGGTAAATTATGTATTCCTATAGCAAGAGCAGAAAACATGCCCATTCTCATCAACTCAGAAGTTTCAGATGGCTTTTGCTGATCCTCCATCTCCCCCACATCTCGCCATTCATGAGGGTTTTCTTCACTGGGAATAGTTTTATCAATTAATGCCATTATGACTATACCTGCAAAAAATGCTATTGTTGTAAATAAATATCCCTTCTGTGGTCCATATATTCCTTCCAGTGTATATCTAGCATTTGTAAATATTTCAATGAAAGAAACATATAACATAACGCCTGCTGAAAATCCTAATGCTGCAGATAAAAACTTTTCATTAGTCCGTTTTGTGAAAAATGCCAAAGCACTTCCTATACCTGTTGATAGTCCAGCAAATAAAGTTAATGCAAAAGCTAATACTATGTTATTCATATCTAAACTCATCACCTCATCTGTCTTACTGATATGATTATTAATATTTTTTGTTATATATACCCATTATTTCAGCGTTATACAATTCATTATATCTTATTATAGGAGAGGCAACTTGCTTTTTCATTAAATTCTTGATTACTTATCTAATAAAAAATAAACTAAATAGTAATATCCATTCAATCTATTATATGCTAGATATTAAATTCTGTGTTTTTAAAAACATAATAAAATATTAGAAAAAATTTACGATATTATAATCAAGAGGATAATATCTCAATTAATAAAAATAAAAGGAAGGAAGTCTTGTATGGGAATTTATGGAATATCTAATTTTCATATACCTACAATAAACAATCCCTTGGACTTAAGCAATCTTGAGTGTGCTAAAGTAAAAGTAGGAAATATACCCAAACCAAATAAAAAAATGTTTATGTCTCTGTAGGTAGATATGGTGAAACATACTCTAATAAGTCGATGAAGGAAAATATGGAAAACTTTTTCAAAATAATAAGAAATCTTAAAATAAGAGAACCTGATTGGGAATATAAGACAATAACACTACCTACTGGCGAAACATGTCAAATTAAGTATGATAGTTCATCAAAATATAGTAATATACTTAGAGAGATTAAAGTAATTGATATCCAAATATAATAACAGAAACTAAGGGTCCTTAACTCATAGCTGAGATAAAGGACCCTTTTTTAATCTTTATCGAACCAACAAATTGGGCAATGTATAATACTCAGACAACCCTGATATTATGCTCTTTTTTCCTACTCTGGTGTAAAGACCAGTAAGTCTTTCATTGTACATAAATAGTCCTGTTATAGTACCAAACTCCTCTACAGATACTCCTTCTTCATTGAACACTATAAATTCCCTCTTATGAGGATTATAAAATTCCTGATATAGATAGTCCTTATCCCAAACTTCCTCTAGCTTCTTTTGCCATTCTTCTATAGAATAATCTCTGCCTGCAAATACTCCTCTGGAGCCATTTAAATCCAATGGCTTCATAATATATTTATCCTTATTGTTTAATACTTCTTCAAAAACTTTCCTATCCCCCTTAAATAATCCAGTATAAGGTATATGTTTTTTTATAAACTCCCTTTCCTCATCAGATAAAAACTCAAGGGTGTCATCATCATGGAGTATCTTAAATATGATCTTGTTGTGAACTACCTGAGATCTAAGAGAACCAATAGTACACATGGCTTTATTCTTATAAGCTTCAATAAAATCAGGTATCTCTTCTATCTTATCTATAAGCTCAAAGGTAACTATTCTTCTATATACTAAGTCAATTCTGTAGTCCTTAAAATATAGCTTTCCATTTTTATAGGTTAAATCTCTAGGATCTGCAATTATACAGTTATATCCATTCCTCATGTAAGCTTTTTTGAACTCTTCAAATTCTTCTGTAGTCCCACTTTCAGTAAAATCCACTATTGCTACATTTGGCTTAGGGTTGTTAGGGTCATACTTTTTATATATTTCAATGCTTTCCTTAACCCAGCTGTCAAATAGCTCAAATAGGCTAAAATTATATTTGCTGCTGAATCTCTTCATAGCTTCTGTTTCAAGGAGAATTTCTGCTAATGTGTTGTCCTCATTCATGGCTGAGGAACCGTCAGTATTCAATTCACAGAATTTAAAGTTATCATAGTCCTTATAGAATATATCAAATCTTCCTATGGGAACATTTATGTCATATCCATTTTCTATGAGTATTAGCTCTTCTATGAACTTTGGAAATCCAAACTTATTCCTGTAATTTTCATCTTCTATGTATTTTTGGGTTACCTTGTTGGCAATAGAGAGCATCATTGACCCTATTTTCCTGAAATTATCAGCATCTTCTTCTGTGAAAAACATTGGATTATAAAGAAATGGAATTGGTTTTCCTTTATATTGGGCTTTAGAATATTTAACCTTCTCTACAGTTCTCTTATAGTCCTGTAAATATAAATCTGGATTCTCTAACACTAATTCAATATATTCTCTGTTTATATTTAAAGCATCCATATATACACCTCATCTCATTGATTTTCTCTATTAATCTCTTCAATATCATTTGTATCCCCAATATTAATAGTTTAATCTACTCTTATTAATATTTTTATATATACATATTATATACTAGCTGTGTGGTTATTTGGGAAATTTCAACTTAAATTAATAAGGAGGCCAATGGCCTCCTTATTAATTAACAGTTTTTAATCCCAATTTCTCCAGTTCTGCTCTTATTATTTCCTTAACTTTGTCATCAGCTTCTGTAAGAGGAAGTCTTAACCCTCCTACTTTCATGCCAAGCATATTTAAGGCTGCCTTTACTGGAATTGGATTAGTAACTATAAATAGCTTTTTGAATATGTCAAACAGCCTATGATGAATTTCCATAGCCTTCTTTGTGTCTCCTAATACAAAGGAATCTATCATTTCCCTCATTTGTCTGCTTACCACATGGGAAGCAACGCTTACTACTCCATATACCCCTACAGCCATCCCTGGCAAGGTCATGGAATCGTCTCCAGAATATATTAAGAAATCATCAGGTGTCTTTCTTACCATCTCTGACATCTGATTTATATCTCCACTTGCTTCTTTTAATGCCACAATGTTATCAATATGTGCTAACTTCTCCACTGTTTCTGGTAGCATATTGCACCCTGTCCTTCCAGGTACGTTATACATCATAATTGGTACATCTACAGCTTCTGCTACTTTTTTGAAATGTGCATATAGAGATTTTTGATCTGGCTTATTATAATAAGGCGTTACTACAAGGAGTCCATCTGCTCCTGCTTCTACTGCATCTTTGGCGTTTTTAATGGTCACTTCAGTTGAATTGGTTCCAACTCCTGCAATAATTGGTACATTAACGTTCTTCTTGATTTCCTTATATAACCTTACTCTTTCTTCTGGCGTAATGGTTGGACCTTCTCCTGTGGTCCCTGTAACCAATAGAGCAGTATTTCCTTCTTCCACTAAGTACTTGGCTAATTTTACTGCTACTTCATAATCCACATTCAAATTCTCATCAAAAGGTGTAACCATTGCAGTTATCAATCTACCCCAGTTTATCACTTCAAAACCCCCTTTAACTTTTAGCTATTTATATAATATGTGAATATCCTAAACATGTTCTTTTATCCACTGTATAACCTTTTATATCCCTAATGAATATTATGTAATTATAATTATGTACTAGCTAGCCATACCAAATATAGATATAGGAGGGGATATTTTGAAAACTTATAATGTGGCAGTAGTTGGTCCCTTAGGGGTAGTAGGAAGGAAACTAACAAGTATACTTCAGGAGAGAAACTTCCCTATTAATAAAATCAAATTCTTGGGAACTCATAGGAATAAAGATAAAGAAATAGAGTTCAACAATGAAATATTTTTTACTGAAGTAGCAGAAAAAGTAGCCTTTAAAGATGTTGATATAGCATTTTTCTGTGTTGATAGCAGTGTAAGCAGAGAGCTGGTCCCCATTGCAGTAAATGAAAATGCAATAGTCATAGATAACAGCAGTGCATGGAGAATGGATAAAGATGTGCCTTTAGTAATTCCAGAAGTAAACCCAGAAGACTTAAAACACCATAAAGGGCTTATAGCTAACCCAAACTGTTCCACAATACAGATGCTAGTTCCTTTAAAGCCCATTCATGATATCTATAATATTAAGCGAATTGTAGTATCCACTTACCAAGCAGTATCTGGCACTGGGAAAGATGCCATCAATGAGCTACACAATCAAGTTTTAAGTTATTTTTCTGATGAACCAATTTTAAATTCAGTGTATCCACATCAAATACTATTTAATCTTTTACCTCATATAGACGATTTCTTGGAAAATGGTTACACCAAAGAAGAAATGAAAATGGTCAATGAAACCAAAAAGATATTAGATGAAAACATTGAAGTATCTTCTACAACAGTTAGAGTACCTGTATTCAATTGCCATTCAGAATCGGTAAACATAGAGACTGAAAAAGCCATTTCTCCTGATGAAGTAAGAGAAATTCTTAATAAAACTAAAGGGGTTAAAGTAGTAGATGAACCAAAATCCAACTTATACCCTATGCCTATTTATGTTGATGGAGAAGATGATGTGTTTGTAGGAAGAATTAGAAAGGACTTCTCAATAAAGAACGGAATAAACATGTGGATAGTAGCAGATAACCTAAGAAAGGGTGCAGCCCTTAATTCAGTGCAAATTGCTGAAAAGTTAATAGAAATGAACCTAGTATAGTGAAGGTGATATCATGTCAATAGTTGTGCTTAAATTTGGTGGAACATCCCTTAGAAACCTTAACAAGGATTCCCATATTTTAAGACATATAAAAAAATCCATGAAAAAAGGAGAAACCCCTGTATTAGTAGTATCTGCCATAGGCAGAGATAAAGACCCTTATGCTACTGATACTCTTATTAAGCAGCTTGAACAGATAAATCCAAAAATAAATCCAAAAAAGAAGGATTTAATAATGTCCTGCGGAGAAACCATTTCCACAGCTGTAGTATCTCATCTATTGGAGAGCAACAACATTTCATCAGAGCCTTTGACTGGCTTTCAAGCTGGCATATTGACAGATGACAATTTTAATTCTGCAGAAATATTAGATATTGATGTATCCACTATAAAAGAGTATATAAAAGAAGGCAAGATTGTAGTTGTAGCAGGATTTCAAGGGATAACTGAGAAAAAAGAGATTACAACCTTAGGCAGAGGTGGCAGCGATATTACTGCAATTGCTTTAGGCGGCTACTTAAATGCAAAAAGAGTTGACATTTTCACCGATGTGCCAGGGGTAGCCTTTATAGACCCTAAACTAGTTCCCTATACAAAATACATTGAAAAAATATCCTATGACAACATGTATAAGCTAGCATCAAAAGGAGCTAAAGTAATCCATCCTAAATCAGTACTATTTGCCAAAAAGTTTAATATACCTGTTAGAGTTACTTCAACTTTTTTAGATGTGGAAGGAACTCTCATATCCAATAAGGGTGGCCAAGAAGAGATAATAGGAATTGCTGTAGAAAGCAAAGACATCTATACAGTTTTCTCTATTATGTTTAATAAAGAATACAAGGAATCTATCACTAATAAGATAAATAGATTTATAGATAATAATAAACAAAACCTATTAGACATTGAGTTTTCCTATGAAAGTATAACTATAAATACAAATACTCCTAATTTAACTGATTTCGCTCAAAATCTATACGATAGTCTGATGAAATAAATTCAATATAAAAGAGACCCAACTTTGGGTCTCTTTATTCCAATATGGGTTGTATCTGTTTCCCTTTTAAAGCCTCTTCTAGAGTCAATTTTATCTTTTCAAAATGTGCTATCATTGAATTAGGTTTTTTTATCGGGTCATCTTGACCAAAGGGAACAAAGTACACATTTTTAGTGTTTAAAAGAAGACCAATATTTTTCGCATTAGCCCCTAAAGCATCATTTGTTGCAATGGCTAATACTAAAGGTCTCTGATTTCTCAAATGAGCTTTGCATGCCATAGTTACAGGAGTATCAGTTATTGCATTAGCTAGCTTTGCTATTGTGTTGCCTGTGCATGGAGCCACTATCATTATGTCCATTTTTAGCTGTGGTCCAACAGGTTCTGCATCAACTATAGTTGAAATTATATCCTTTCCTGTTATTTCCCTTAACTTATTCTTCCATTCTTCTGCTTTTCCAAATCTTGTATCAAATGAATCTACAGAATAGGATACTATGGGATATATGTCTGCTCCTTCTTTTGCTATGTTTTCAATATGTGGAAATACAAACTGAAAATTACAAAATGAGCCTGTTAATGCCCATCCTATTTTAACTCCCTTTAATGTCATTCTATATACCCCTTTCTTCAATAATATTATATATGGTATCCTTTATTATCCTTGCAGCAGACACTGGAGCAGTTTTCCCTGGTAATCCCAATGCATGGATGGTCTTAATTCCTAACTCTTCTGCTGCTAGGAAATCCACTCCCCCTGGTTTGGAAGCTAAATCTATTATTAATGCTTCCTTATTTAACTTGATTAATAGGTCTCTATCTAGTACCATAGCTGGGACTGTATTGAAAACTATATCCATTTTATGAATATATTTATCTAACTCCCAAAACAATATTGGTGTGTATCTATAGTTTTTTATCCAAGCTATATCACTGTAATTTCTAGCAGCTACATATACATTTCCGCCTATCCCCTGAAGCATTTTAGATAGGGCCTTTCCTATCCTTCCAAATCCCAATACTAGAGTATTGGAATTATGTATAGTTATAGGTAAATGTTCTATGGCTAGCTTAATAGCTCCTTCAGCAGTTAATACGGCATTTAGAACCTGTATATCTTCTCTTTTATAGTAATCTATGATAGTGATTCCTTTATCCTGTGCCTTTGATATAAACTCATTATTTATATTACCTGCTATAAAAACTTGATCTATTTTCATATTTGTAAGTATGTCTTCTAGGTTGATTTTTTCTGAATGAAAAGGGGCATTGAGAGTATAGCCATCATAGGATAAAGGCAGTGGACCAATTATTATAGATGATTCCTGAAAGTTCATTCCATCAATGTGGGAAATAGACACCTTATGTCCATCTCTTTTGAGAAGATTTGCAAGCTCCAAATTTCGGTTATCCCCTCCTAATACCATAAAGGTCCTCATATTCATAAGATCCCTCCAATAAAATTTATAGCCAATATATATACTATGTTGGTAATAACATAATGTTACAATCCAATAAAAAAGGCTCTAAAGTAAATCTTTAGAGCCTTAGCCAATAACCTTTATGTATACTTTTCTATCCCTTGGGCCATCAAATTCGCAGAAATACACTCCCTGCCAAGTGCCTAGCTTCATTCTTCCATTTTCAATGATAACAGTACAGGAAGAACCCATCAAGGAAGCCTTTATATGAGCATGAGAATTGCCTTCATAATGGAGATAATTGCCATTTACAGGGAAGGATTTGTTTAAAGATGACAATATGTCTTCCACCACATCTGGATCTGTATTTTCGTTAATTGTAACTCCTGCTGTAGTGTGGGGAACAAACACTACTGCTATTCCATCTTTTACATTTGTCCTTTTTATCTCCTCATTAATTAAATGGGTAATGTCTATAAACTCTTGAGATTTATTTGTCTTTATTCTATATTCCATACTCATCATCTCCATACATTAATATGCATTTATAAGCATATCTAATAAAGCTATCCCTTACTTGATTAAAATTCTCCTTATTACATAATATTATACCATTATAAAGTCATAATATCTAATAAATATGCCCTTATCCTTTTTCAATATGCTCTACTGTGACTAATTAGATTAATCCATTCATTGATATATGCAGTTACATATTTAAAAAGCATTCTAATACAATATTTATAGTGCTTTTAGGATTAATGAAACATATAATTCTATTTTAGAAATAATAAACAGTAAACCTATTTAGATTAGATGGAGTTTATATTATATACTAATATTTTCAATTATTTTGTTAATTAATAACTTTATAGAAGTACAACTTGAAAACATATCTAATTCAACTGACCTATATGCTTAAGTTAAAAAGAACAACATATAACTGCTATTTGTCACAGCTTTTCAATCTCCAGCTTATCTTGAGTTGTATTACACCTATTGGTTTGATTATGAAAATATAAATAGAACATCCACATAAAAGTGGATGTTCTATTTATTATTAAGCATTAGCAAACATTTTTTTCAAAGAAAGCTCTTCTAACTTCTCATCCGTTGGAATGCCGTCTTTATCCCAGCCTCTTACCTGATAATATTCATCTAGCATCTTATCAAGCTCAGCTACTCTTCCTTTAGCTGGTCCGCTGGTTACAGGTTCTTTAAGTAACCTTTCGGGAAGTGTGTCATCCTTTCTAGTAAATCCAGCTCCTAAATTGAATAGCTTCTCAAGATTCCAAATCCTTTCGCCTATTCTCAATACCTCTTCATCAGTATACTCTATTCCAGTTACACCTCTTAACATCTCTGCAATTTCAGATAATCCAATTGCGAAGGTGCTAAACAAGCATATATCAGATGAATCCACTACAGCAGTTAGATCTTGGAATGTTTTTAACAACTCTGCTTTGCCTTCTGTTGCTAAAGGATCAACTTTTACAGGGAGGCCTAGTATTTCTGGAGAAGTCAAATATCCTCTTACATGGCAACCGCCTCTATTGCTGGTAGCGTAAGAAAGTCCCATCCCCTGAAGAACTCTTCCATCATAAGCTGGCATTTCCTGCTTCTTAACGCTCATGGATAGCTCTGGATGTCCATACTTTTCTGCCATTCTATAGGAACCTAAAGCCAAAATATCTCCGAAGCCTTTTCTATATCCTGTTAGTTCTGTAAATTCTATAATACCTTCAGCATCTCCAAATCTCAATTCTCTGCCACCTAGATCCTCTTTAGTAATATATCCTTTTTCATATAATTCCATGGCACAAGCTATGGTTGCTCCCATGCTGATTGGGTCAAGTCCCAATAAATTGCACACATGGTTAGCTTTATTTATAGAATTCAAATCGCTTACTCCACAAGAAGCTCCATAAGCCCAACCAGATTCATATTCTGGCCCTGCAACAATTCCTTTATATTTACCATCAGCAATTCTAATAACTCTACCACAGCCAATAGTACATGCAAAGCAAGCTTTATTTCTAATTAAATAGTTTTCAGCTAAATACTCTCCACTGATTAGCTCTCCACCTTCAAATCGTGAAGCCGTCCAGTTTCTCGTCGGTAAACCATGAGTTTCATTTAAAATGTTTACAAGTACTTCAGTACCATATGTTGCTAATCCTCCATTAGGACCTGTTACCCCATTTTCTTTAAGCTTATTTCTAGCATCCATAACAGCAGCTGTAAGTCTCTCCTTATCTGCTACTTTAATTGGCTTCGTTCCCTTTACTACTACTGCCTTAAGATTTTTTGAACCCATTACAGCTCCCATTCCGGATCTTCCGGCAGCTCTATCCTTATCGTTCATAACTGTAGCAAAGAGAACTTGTTTTTCTCCTGCTGGCCCTATACAAGCAACTCTTGCATACCTTTCATTTTCCTCTAATAGCAAATCTGTAGTTTCAAAAACGTCTTTACCCCATAGATGTTCTGCACTCTTTAGCTCTATAGTATCATCACATATGTGTAAATAGACAGGCTTATCCGCTTTTCCTTCAAATATTATTCCATCATAGCCTGCAAATTTTAACTCTGGACCAAAATGGCCTCCAGAATTGGCAGCACCAATAGTTCCTGTTAATGGAGCCTTTGCTACCACATTAAATCTTCCAGCACAGGCTGCATAAGTTCCTGTCATTGGTCCAGTCATGAATATGAGCTTGTTTTCTGGACTCAATGGATCAACTTTAGGATCTACTTCATCACACAATATTTTGGAACCTAGTCCTCTACCGCCAAGATATAGCTTTGCATCATCCATATTCAAATCTTCAACTGTTATCTTCTTCTCCGTTAGATTAACTCTTATGATCTTTCCTGTCCAGCCGTACATTATTTAGCCACCTCCTTATACGCTTGACTATAATGGGCAGCAATCTTTTCTCTCTTTTCCTTTAATTCACTATCCAATTCCTTAAATTCCAATGCTCCACTTGGACATGATTTGACACATTGTGGCTCTCCACTGCACTGATCACATTTTATAATTCTGCTTAGCCTTACACTGTAGGTAATGGAGCCATAAGGACAAGCTTCAACACATGCACTGCATTCAATGCACAGTTCTTGATTATAGTTAACTACTCCTGTTTCTTGGTCCTTTACAAGGGCTTCTACTGGACAGACTTCAACACAATCTGGTTCGTCACACTGTATGCAAGTCATAGGTACCTGTAGTCCCTCTTCCTCAACAGACAGTATTCTGATAGAAGCATCTTTTGGATTAAAGTCATTGAACTTGCTGAATGAACAGGTAAGCTCACAGATTCTACAGCCAGTACATTTTTCTGGAGTTATAAATATGCCTTTAGCCATACCCTCTCTGGTAACCTAAAAGCTACCAGAAACTCACCCCCCTTTATTTATTTAAAACAAAAGGGATTAATACCTATCATTAAATATGATAGATATTAATCCCTTTGCGCAATGGCAGGCATAAAAATTGCTTTTTATACCCTATCGTTCATAACGACCTAATATGTAGGCCAATTATGAATCGGGATATTCATTCAATTTTTATGGATGCATAATATGGGAATATTGTGAATATTTTTTATTTTTCTTAAATTATATCATAATATTTTTAAACATTCAATAGATTAATGCTATTGCTCGTGAACTTCTTGAAGATTGTTTTAAGAATCCACCTTAGTACTATAAATTCCTCTAAGGGTTACTGCAATAATGACTATAATTCCACCAATGATTGCGTTTATACCTGGTTTTTCTCCAAGAAAAATATATACCCACAATGGATTTAATATGGGTTCAAATACTGTAATGAGAATGGCTTCTAAAGCTGTAATGTATTTCAGTGAGTTAACGTATAATATGTATGAAATTCCCAACTGAAAAACCCCTAAAACAATAACTACTGCAATATCCTTCATGGTGGCATCTACTTTTAACATGAAAGGTATGGATATTATAAAAGTGAGCAAGTTCCCAAGCAATACAGTTTCCACTGCTGAGCCTTCTTTTTGAGCTCTTAAAGCTAATGTACAGCAAGCTAGTGTAAATCCTGAAGCTATAGCTATTATGTTCCCTAAAACATTTCCAGAACTAAATCCTCCTATGAAGAAAAGTCCCATTCCCATGATGACTACAGCAATAGAAACTACATCATACCAATGAACTTTTTCCTTTAAAATCCAAAAGCTTAGCAAAGCTACAAAAATAGGTGAAGTATACTGAAGAAGTATGGCATTAGCTGCAGTGGTAAGTTTATTTGCGATAACATAAAAAAGCACTGTTGCTGAATAAGCAATAGCACCTAAAATTTGTGGCTTAGATTTAGTTATATTTGGCTTCTTAACATAGGCTAACATGACCAGTGAAGCTATAATACTCCTAGAACCTGCTATGGCAACAGGATTCCAATTTAAAAATTTTACTAACAATCCCCCTATGCTCCATAAAACTGATGCGATTAATACTAACATTATTCCTTTAAATCTACTGATATGAATATTTTTTTCCATAAATACGTATATTACCTCCAATCTAGTCTATATTTGGCTTGATATTTTGGTAACATTTTTACTTTTGTAACTTTTCTTACTAATTATAACATAATATAACTAGCTGTAAAATATATTTTTATTGTGTCAAGTGGCCTATTTTGATTTAATAATTAAATAGTTAGGGTATAATTATTTGGAGGTGATGTGTATGAAAATTGAGTATATATATCATAGTGGATTTACTGTAGAAACAGATAATTATTTTCTAGTATTTGATTATTATAAAGGAAAAATAGACATAAAAAAGGATAAAGAAATTATCATCTTCTCTAGCCACAGCCATGGAGACCATTTTAACCCTGAAATACTTAAATGGCAAAATGAAAATCCTAAAATTCAATATGTTTTTAGCAGCGATATAAGTATAAAACCTGAACCAAACATTCACATCATGGAACCCTATGAGTCTTTATCCTTACATAATGTGACTATCCATTCCTTTGGTTCAACTGATTTGGGATTATCATTTTTAGTAAAAGCAGATGGAAAAAACATCTTCTTTGCAGGAGACTTAAACTGGTGGTTATGGCCAAATGACACAGACGAGGAAAAACAAGCTATGGAAAAAGAGTTTAAAGAAGAAATAGAAAAAATAAAGGGAAACAGCATAGATGTAGCCTTTTTCCCTGTAGATCCAAGACTTAAAGAAAACTATTCTATAGGTGGAAAGTATTTTATAGAAAAATTAAAACCTAAATACTTTGTGCCAATCCATTTCTGGAATAGATTTAACACCACTTTAGATTTTATTAAAGATGTAAAAGATACTAATACCAAGATATTAGAAATCCATAAGGAAAATCAGATAATCGAAATAGAATAATTATAAAAATTTATTTAGGCTCTGAAATTATCAAGGTATTTTTTAGCAGATCGGTTCATTTCTAACGCAAAGTCAGACATATATTTTAAATTGCAGCGTTTTTTAATGTATTCCATAACATCTGTATTAGGTAGGCCTTCCTTTTGATTTCTTATGGAGTGCATTTTTTCATGTTCCTCTTTTGTAAACCTACGATATTTGTTTTCAAATACACTATACTCTTT
>ENA-OWOZ01001901-OWOZ01001901.1-bioreactor-metagenome-genome-assembly--contig:-NODE-1901-length-17192-cov-3.241952_pt1 | contig 17192 bp, 16 predicted proteins | sample MGYA00238140_ERZ651804 | MGnify/ENA primary metagenome ERZ651804 (study PRJEB26910, sample SAMN07631232) | bioreactor metagenome | isolation source: Switchgrass digestor | place: USA: Dartmouth... | reverse complement strand
TGGTTATTAATGATAGGTTACATAATATGTTGGAGTTTTTCATTCGTAGATTTTTGGTAATTCAAAGCTAGCACAACGAGTTAAATTAGTAAAATTATATTTATTAACTTCCTGTAAAATCTTCTCATAAAGCTTAAGATCGTACTCCACAGGATTATACCAATCCTTGATATAATCACTGAAATGGCTTCGTTTATTAAACATTGTAATCCCTCCTGAAAATAATCAACTAATCGTACTGAATTCCAAGTACGATTGATAAGCTGCCTAATAAATACAGGCTTATTTGATCAATTTTCAGGATGGGAATCTGCAAGTTTTAAGGCATTGAAAATAATAAGCATAAGGATGCTGAATAGATATATTATGTCCAGCGATATTATGAAATGGTTTGAATGTGTGAAAAGGCTATAAGTCCACGAATAAGTGTGATTTTCAATAAGCGAAGTGTAAGATAATAATACCTGAGTGTTTGCTATAAGTAAAAATACACATGCCAATAAAGCTCCATCTATATTAGAATGGCCTTTTATAGCTTTTGAGAACAACAAAGCTGTTCCTATAATCATAGCCAATATAATTGATACATATTGCCATGTGCTGCTACACTCCTTGATTTACATCAATATTTTTGAATCTCCAGTAAATCATCTATTCTTTGGGAAAAATATTTATATGAATCATATACGCCCTGATTATAAAATTCAGGAGCAAGTTTCTCAATGATAAAATCCAAAAACAGCATTGCTGCTAAATCTCCCAGCTCTTCATCTCTTTCTTTCCTGAAATAATCCTTTATCAGTGATACCATAGTCTCTTGTTTTTCTTTGCTTATTTCAATCTTTTTATTCATTACAATTCTCCTCGTATAATATCTACTTTTATCATATCTCTTATTTGCCCCTTTGAAAATAGCTTATTGATACATTAAGCATCTATTTTTGTGGAACCATATTTAAAGATACTATAATGATAATCGGAGGAATTGATATGAATAGAGATGCAGAAATCGTTGAATGCATAAAAAAAGAACTGGAGGATAAAATGCAGCTAAGTGCCATAGACATAAATGTTGATTGCAGAGAAGGCAATGTGATTCTATATGGGGTTGCAGATGTTCTGGCTGAAAAGATATTTGCAGAAGAAATTGCAAAAAAAGTAGATGGAGTTAGGTCTATAGAGAATGACATAACCATCAGCATGGATAGCAGCAATATAACAGACAGCCATATAAGAAATGAAATAGAAAACAAGCTGTACATGAGTGAGAAACAAGAAGGTCTATCCAATGTAGGAGTTGATGTAAAAAGCGGCACCGCTGTATTGATGGGACATGTGGAAGATGATTTGGATAAGAAGAAAGCTGTAGAGCTTGCCTCTTCAGCCAGAGGTGTGGCGAATATAGTGGATAATATTAAGATGGAAGATAAGTGACTATGTAAAAACTCGGTAATGTAAAATAATTTGTACTTTTATGAAAACAATGCTCTTTTCTGGCAAGAATCTAAAAAACATTTAAGCCAGAAAGGAGTTTGTTTTCATTCCAGTAAAAAGATTATAAAATTACTGTTTTATAATAACATTCCATAACAGTCTGTACCCACTTATATCTCTTAATTATTGATAAGTTCATAATAAACAATATTATCCACTATTATCCATCATCTTGTTCCAATGGATTCTATAAACTCTACTATCTCAGAAATAACCTTCTCCTGATAACCTGCAAATCCTCTTATTTCAATCTCTCTTGCCAAAATCTTTAAATCAGGATTTTGGATATTGTCCAGGCTCTTCAACCTTTTTTCTTCAATCTTTTTATTGGATAAAGCCATCTTATAGCGTTTAATATCCATACAGCATAGCTTAATTCTGTTAAACTTACTTAATAATCTTTCTGCAATAAGAAGTCCCTCAGGATCAAAATCACCTGAATAATATATGGAACACTCCGATTTATTGAGAAGCTTAAGCACTATAAGCACAGCTAACTTAGGCTGTCCATTTACGCATATACATGGCAATTCAGGATCATATTCTGTCAATGCAGAAAAAACCGATGGGTTTTCCACCGCCATTAAATAGCCTCTCGGGCTTATTATTCTATCAACTTTATTCAGATTATATAAAGTCACAGCCATCGGTTCTTTTTGGATCAGAGCTGCACTCCATATACTGTTTTCTATTTCCCCATTATAAGCCAACAAACCATTTACCAATACCTGATTTGAAACCTCGTCTATCAGTATACCGCTATCATATAGCAGTTCTGATCTTTCTTCTGCATTTGAAGGATATGTGCATTTATTTATATAAGAAAGAGCTTTAATCAACAGCCTGCCTGCATCATTACCATAATCGAAATAGTGAGGATCCGTTGTTATATTTGCAGCAAACACGGGAAGTCTTAACCTATGTTCCTTTGGTAAGCTAATCAATGCTTTGCAGACATTAAAAAGTTCTTTTTTCAATTTTATCTTATCATTCATCCTGACGTATATCATCTTGTATTCCTGGGGATTTTTTATAATATCTTGTATAAAATCTGCAGCTATGGTTCCACTAAAGTCATCAATCAATCCCTGAAACAAATTCTGCCTTTCCTTATTTTCAATATCAGCAGCTTCTTTCTGGGTTAATGCTTTTTTATTCAGTATTGCTTCTAAAATATCTATAAGATCAAAATCCTCAAATTTGGTATCTTTTAGCTTTTTCTCAAAATCCCTGAGGCTGATCTTTATTCTATCCTGCCCCGAAAAATCCTGTCTGAGAAATCTTGACAACACATCCCTCTCTTCTGGCAAAGGATCATCTATATAAATATTACCTCCAAGCCTGCTTAGGGAATAATATTTCTCATATATACCTTCAAGAGCTCTTCTAAAGCCCTTTTGCCTAAAATACGCCAGGCATTCTTCATAGATATCCATATTGCATCAACCTATTCCTTCCATTATTCTCTGCTTGCCGTTCCATTTATATTTAACTTTCAGCACAGTGCCACTGTTTTTACTTCGCACCAACTCATATATGGTAAGAGCAGGTATGGTAGCATAATCTCCCCATAAGGCCTGTGAATTCATAATGAAATTGAAGTCCAGACTCTGTATCAATCCAAACATGTTCTCTATATTGTTTTCATCCACACCTGCAAATGCTTCGTCCATTGATATGATCTTAGGCGCATCAGGTCTTGCGTTGTCATATTTGGCATATATGGCAGCAAAAAGAGGTACATACATGGACATGGCCTTTTCTCCTCCGCTGAATATATCATAAGCATGATTGGACAATTCCTTCCTGCTTTCTCCTGTCTTCTGGTAAAAGAGCCTGAATTGATACCATTGCCTATAATCCAATATTTCCCTCATGATGACATGCAATGCCGAATAACTGCTGCCATCGTCTCTGTATTTTCTGGCTCTGTTTATTCTTGCCATAAAATGGGCAGTAATTCTGCGCCTTTCGCTGTCTTTTATTACAGCAGGATCTACTTGCAAAAGCTTTACCAGCTCTTTAGTATTCAGTTCGTCTTCATCTTCGGCGTTTTTGGGTTCCCAACTTATTTGAAAAGTGAGACCGCTGGAGGTATCCATATCCTTCATTATTTTATTCATGTTGTCTATCCACTTCTGTGCCTTTCTTATCTTAGCAATAATTTTGCTGCTTATACTGTTTGCCAGTATATCTTCAAAGAGTCTTCTTTCTTCATCCTTTATCAAAACCTCATATTCATCCATCCTGAGCTTCAATATCTCCATCAACTGATATAAGGTCTTAAGGCTGCCTTCTGCCCTGAAGGATAGCACCAGCCTGGATCCTCCGGTAACATACTGTTTAAGTTCTAAATTGGGATAAAAATCTGTCAATGCTGCCTGATTGGTATTTAGTTGAGCATTTAATCTGGTAATGATCTCTTCCTTTTTATCCAACTGGCCTTTAAACAATTCATCATATTCCTTCACTTTTTCTTGGCAAAGGCTTTCTAAATCTATATCTAACAAATCTCCCAAAAACCCAAAGCTCAATTCTTCTTCTACGGATGCTGATGATTCCAATGCCTTGTCATTAAGCTCTTCCACGTGCTGCCTCATATTTCTTAATTCCATTTTATTTTTTTCATTTTCTCCATATTGTGTTTCCTTCAGCTTATTCTTTTCTTTCTTCTCATTGGGAATTCTCTTCAGTCTTTCCACGCATTCCATTATCTCTTTTTCAATGCTTTCTATATCCTTATCCTTAAGCAATTCCTCAATCTGTTTGATTCTCTCCTCTTTATTCTTTAATCTGCCCGTTTCATCTTTAATCTCATAGTAAATATCCTCTATCTCATTTTCCAAAGATTCTTTGGAGTTTTCCTTATGGTGCAAAAGTTCCTTCTTATTTCTTCTTTGATATAGATATTTTTCCATGTCATACAGGATATCAATATATTCATTAATATTGTTCAATGCTTCCCTGTAAACATCCAATCTTTGATTAAGCTCAATACCTGTAGTAAGACTAGTTATTTCCTCCCTAAGCTTCAGCATATTTCTCTTTATGCTGTTTATCTCCAGTTCCAGATTGTTTATTTCTCTGATAATATCCTTTTCTTTATCTTCGTATTCCTCCAGAAGCTCATAAGCTGCATCCAGATCATCAAATCTGGGAAAACTATTATATTCTGATTTCAGCGCAATAATTTTTGCTTCCATCATTTGTTTCTGACTTAGCAAAGATTCCCTTTTATCTTTGAGTTCCTGCAGTTTATCCTCAATTTCCCTTATCAACTGTTCTTTATGCCTTCTTCTTGATTCTATCCCTATATATTTAGGTGTATAGTCTCTGGAGGTCTTGCCTCTCAATATACCTATTCCATAGCTCCCGTCCTCGCATAAATAGGGAGAATAATCATCAGGATTTAGGGTTATACTGGCTATTGCATCGGCTACATCCTGTTGTGTTATACCCTCTACTTCTAATTTTGCAACTTCCAGGTATGAGTCCAGGGACTGGCACATAAGCTTAGGCTGAGGTACAATCACGCTATCCTTTATATCTTCTGTAAAATATTGAGTCACCTCATAATACTTCCTGGGAACTATCAAACTGTCCAATATGCCCATATCCATAAGTCCCTGCTCTATTACTGCTTTCATATCATCATCCACACCGTCAACAAAATCTACAGCCATATAAAAGGGTATATGGGGTACTCCCAAAGCGCTGAGCCTTTCCCTGGCAAGTATGCGCGCTTCTTCTGTAGGGTAGGGTTTTTCACTTTGCTTCTTTATTCTGTCAATCTGCTCCTTGCATTCAATTATTGCATCATCAGTCTTCTGTATTTCATAATTTACTTTTTCTCTTTCTACAGTATATTGGGACAATATGCTGTTATATCCTTCATTCAGAACATCATATAGCAAGTTTTGCTGATTTTTCCCGTTTATAGCATTTATCCTCTGAAACAGAGATATGGTTCTATCCTGTTCCAATTTAAAATACCTATTTCTGTTAAAATAATCCTTCACCAATTCTTTTGCTTTGGTTTTATGTTCTTCTATCTGCAATTGGGTCTGCTCCAGCTGACTGATGCAAAAAGCTTGTTCCTTAAGCTTCCCATCCTTCTCCTTTTCTTTTTCATCCTGTTTCTGTTCAAGTTCCTCCAGTTTCTCCAATAAACTCTTTATCTTTTCGATTGCATGCTTCAATTCCTTTGCTTCTTTCATCATATGAGGCAGGCTGGTAAACTCCATATCCAATATTTTTTCCAGCATCTCTACATGATGATTGAGCTTTAAATCCTCGCATAATGCTACAGCTTCTTCATTGATTTCATCGATTTTTTTCTCAATGGAATATACTTCATCCTTTATGATGCGAATTTCATTTGCTAAACTTATAAGTTCTCTGTTCTTAACTTCCTTTTTCAGCTCCAGTTTGCTTTTTTTCTGCTCTGATTCAGCCTTTTCCATTCTCAACATCGCCAGATCCTTGGCCAGCTTATATTCTTCCCTTTCCCTGAGCTGCTCCTGTTTTATCTTCAATAACTCTTCTTCACTATCCAAAGCCTCTACTTCCATTTGAAGCCTTTTATAAGCCCTTTCTCCATCCTCTACTTTCTTTTCCAGCTTATTTATCTCTTTTTTCTTTTCTTCCAGGGCTTCTTTTATATCCAGGTATCTCTTCATCTTCTCATAGAGCAAAAATTTGTTGTATCTATCATAATCATTTTTAAGCTTAGAAGCAGCCTGATAGCTCTCCTTTATCATATTAAGCTTTGTTTGAAGAGAATCCAGATTTTCTATGGTATCCGAAAGCTGCCTTAAATCATCATCAGACAAACCAGGCAAAGAATTCTGCATTATTTCGTATACAGTAGAAGGTTTCATGTCACGGGATAGCTTAGGTGTCCTAATATTTATGATCAGGTCAATCATCTCCTCAAAGTCTTCTATGTTGTCATAACCGAATAGGAGTTTGTTAACCTCAGCAGCATAATCTTTCTGAGATGTCAACACTTTTCCGCCGCTTCCTATTGTATTCTCCAATCTTTTTCTGGATAGGGCTATCTTCTCTCCTTCTACTTCATCATAAAGAAAAATATCTATTCCAATCCTTCTATTGTCATTTAACACAAAGTACCAGCTATCTGTTATTCCCATGCCTCTTTTAGCTTTTATGCCCATACCTATGGAAGCATATATGTCCTCATTCCTTTTCTTAAATTCCAAAAAAAGATAACCCAAACCTACTTCTTTACCGCTTATCTCATGCTCTCCCAGCAGGTAATCTTCCAGCTTTCTGGCCCTTGAATTAAAAGGATCCAATCGTTCTGGGCTTTTCTTACCATCCAGCAGCAAGGGTATAAAGCTCTGCATGGTTACAGATTTGCCCGAACCATTTTGTCCTCGGATAAGCATCCTGCCATCTGAGAAATCAAAGTATTCTTCATCATAGTACCAATAATCCAAAAGCCCTGCTCTTGTTAATTGCCAGTTGTTACTTTTGTTCATTTTCCCTATCCTCCACAAATACATCTTCAGAGTATTCTCCTTTGAATTTCAAAGCCAGGGGCAGCACTAACATGCCAGCCTCCCTTGATGTTATCAATTTGTTCAATGACATGTACTCTATTACTTCCTGTCTTAGGAGATTGAAGCTTTTCAATCTGTATTCCTTGCTCCAAAGCTCCCTGTATCTTTCGATGCAAATCTGCAATACTTCGTCAAAACTATCATTATCCATAAACACAGTATCATCTGCTTTTAAACTCATATCACCGCTTTTTATTCTCTCTGATATGATGCTGCATATCAAAAGACAAATATCCGACAGGGTCTTATCCTCAGGAAAAGAAATCTTATATCTATAATCATCAACAGTTATAAAAGCAGCATTCTTATATATGTGAAGCTCCCCTTCCATATATTTCTCTATATCGCTTTGAAGGGTATGCCTCTGCCTCTTTATATATTCAAATACGCTTAAATCATCATCGTACACTACTGAATCCAGGAACAAGCTCCTATAGACCCTCATCCTTCTCACTACGCCTTTATCTTCGTCGCTAAAAAACCACTGGCTGTTTAATATATCCTCCCAGGTGCTGTATTCTGTAATCTGACCATTGAAACTTCTGATGAAGTATCGTGATATGCCTGTGTTTTCATATAGTACCTCTGCATTATAGTTCTCAGAAAATAAATCCTGATCTCCATCGTCAATTTTTATAAATCCCATGTCCAAAGCAAAGTTCAATACTCTAATCAAGGATTTCCTGATGTGATAAATAGTCCAGTCCAACGCTCCATCAGGGTAATTTATCTGGAGATACTCGGTTACATGAGAAAGAAGAAATTGCTCATCATTGGTCTTGTCCTCTAAAAAAGCCAACAGCAGACACAACAATACATAATCCATGGAATCAGTAAAACTTTTTATCCCCATCCAGGCCTCCGGAACCTCCGGCACCTTCTCCATCTTCACCAGATTCTGGTTTATGATAAGATTATAACCCAGCTTTTCTCTTATAAAGTCTCTGGTATCTCTATCCAGATTCTTAAGTTCATAATATAACTCCCTATCCTTATCCTTTAATATCCAGAAGTTTTCTAATAGATGTATAAAATTAGTCATTGCATATCATTCTCCTCGGAAGTGTTGAATACTATCACATAAGCAGGCATATCCAAAATTCCATCATCGCTTGTAATCAGACATCGCTTTTCTTTATCCGGCAGCTCTATATAAAAATCCAAACCTGTGTCTGTCCTGGCTTTTTTGCCGGTTAATCCTCTATGAAGCCATAGTAGAAGTTTTCTTCTGACTCTGCCATTGATGGTAGGCAAAGTACCAAAATCGATTCTTCCATCCTTTATCAAATCTTTAAGCATTTGCTCTTCTTCCTGTTGCAATCTCTTATAGTCCTCATATTCCTTGATTTTTCTTGAGGTATTATCTTTGATAGGATTTGCTTTGGTTCTTTCCCTGTATGTTTTTGCTCTGGGTCTCAGCTTTACTGCAAACTGAGCATCATCCAAAACGCTTATATTTGGGTTTTCGCTTGTTTTAATAAAATCGCCCTTTATATGCCTGGAGCCAAATACTCCAAAAACTACAGAAGAAAGCTTTGCACATTCATCCAAATCTAAATTGCTGAACAAATATGCTAAGTGTTTATATTCTTCTTTTCTGTTATAGGCAATGTTTTTGCTTTCTATAATCCTCAAAGCATAAGCTGTCATCTTTCTGATTATCTCTGTAGTTGCATGGATCAAGGCTTCAGCCTCACACTCTTCTTCATCATTGACAAACCAACGATATATATTTTCCCATTTCACCCCTATGTCCTCTTCTATTGTATTCATATCGCTTCTCAGAAGATTTTTTGGGTCTTCTGCTTCAAAACATGCTACTTTTTTTAATATTTCCTCAATAAAAGACTTATCAATATTCAGCAGTTGCCGCTCTATGGCAGGTTTATAGGAAAAAATCTGGCTTATGAATTGATTGAGATAGTTGATTAACTTATCCTTATATATCAAAAACCCTTCCGTAGACATGAGGCTTTCCATATTGGTGCTGTACAGAGCTGAAATAAAGTCCGTATATTCTTTGTTTACACTTTCAAAATCATTGTTTAAGTCTCTCCACCACTGCCCTATATCATCCAAAGGTGCAAATTTCAAATCATTTATCCTTTTTATATGGTTCAACATTTTTTCGAAAAGTTTAGGTTCCAATGAGCCTTTAATACCTGTTGAGTTTTCCAGTCTGAATAAAAGCCTCTCAAGTTCTATTGAAATATCCGAAAGCTTATATTTAAACCTTTTATTCTTAAACTCTGCCAAAGTCATGGCTTTGGAAGTATCTTGCACAGCTATGAGGTTTTTCTTCTCCGTCAGAAATCTTAAATCATTTTCGCAGCTATCCATATCATAGTCTCTGAAAATCTCATGTTCTTTCATCAATGCGAATATTTCTTCTTTCTTCAGCCAGTATTTCATCCTCTGATGCTGTATATAAAGAATTCGCATTATCGCTCTATATCTTTCAACATTTTGAGCCGTCAAATAACTTGCTTCATCAACGGTTCTCAGCGAATTATCCATAAGTATATTTCTCATTATATTTCTCCTCGGATAAAAAATTCTTAGCAAAATAGTATTTTCCTTTATCATATCTCTTATTTGCTTCTTTGAAAATAGCTTATTGATACATTTATGATTACCGTTAAAAGAAGAAGGAATATGGAATTTCGGTGTAGCAAGCGTGTTCCCAATTGTGAAGCTTGCACTCGGTCATTATTCCCTAATGAAGGTCAGTTTACATCTACATTATAACAGGCAATGGCTAGAATATACTCTGAATACCTCCATCTTCCAATATGGTTAAAATAACATAATAAACTAAATAAGCAAATAGCGTGTGCAGATGGATTCCACACACGCTATTATTACCTTCCTCATTAGAAGTCAACTATACTATAGTATAATATGGTTACAATGGAGTTTTCGCTCTTGTATATGATATCGATACCACCTAGATGTCAGTATCTGTTGTCGGCAAATCCTAGATGGAAACCGTTTTCTACTATTTTTCCATGCTATTTTATTTTCAACTATATATCATTCGAGTTTGCAACATTATATACTTCTCAAGTATTCAAAATATTCCTCTGGACTGCTGAATCCTAATTCTCTTACATATTGGCAAAATGTGCCGGTTGGTATATCTTTTCCTTTGTTATTGTTGTGTACAGATATTTTTGCATATCGTCCGTTTGCAATGCCCTTCCATATATATCCCTTTTTCGTTGGTTTCTTTTCTAGCCCTAGTGCTTTACAGACTTTGTCTAGCTCTGAGAAAGTGCTGATCAAGGTATCACCTCATATTATGTTTTTTATCTATGTTAAGTTCAATACCTTGGCTAATTCTTCTCTTTCTTTGCAATGTTTTATTTTCATAAAGTAGGGATAGTATTTTCTCTGGGTTTCTATTCTCATATATAGCTCTATATCTTCAAAATAATCCTCTGCTAATGCCAACACATTGTCTAAAGTTATCTCTATAGCTTCTTCCTTTGTTTCCCCACTTCCGGCAGCGTTAATTTCATCAATAATTACTTCGTACTGATTAGTTGCTTCATCATACTGAATTATAGTATTGAACTTATATGGTTCCAGTAATTCTGTCAATAACCCTGTTGCTATAATAGAAACAGTTTCCCCCCCTTTTTTTGCATTTCCAACTACAACATCCTGATAGTTTTTTACAACACTTTCAAAAACATTAGAAATGTTATCTCTCAATTCTTTTAATCCTATTACTCTGTCTGCAACTAGCTGCTCTCTTAACATTTCCACATTAATCCCCCTTTTTGAATTGCATACTTTCTCCCTCTTGCTGCTTTTTCTTTCTTTAATCACTCTATCTTCTTTTTTTTCTTTAATTTTACTCATATTTCTATACCTCCATTATATAGAATCATTTGCATTATGTCAATAATTCACATTATGTCAATAATTCACATTATGTACATTATGCTAAGTAATATCTGTATTATTGCACTTATTATATAATTTATACGCATTTTTTGTGTATAGTAAAAAAAGCTTTATGACGGAAGCATTTTAATAATCAAGGAATACTTTTTGAAATGCATTTAACGGAATGTGATATTCTCTATGCATAATTAAAAATTTGGACATAAAAAAACATGGATAAATCAATCCATGTTTTTTTGAATTTTCATCAGGATAACATAAGCAAGTTCTTGGCAATCTTCATAAAGTCAATATTGTTCCTAGCCTTTATCTCTTCTATCCATTTTTCCTTAAGATACTTGGTTCCGCTGTAAGCTCCGCAGATTCCTCCTGTTATGGATGCATTGGTGTCTGCATCATTTCCTACATTTACAGCCGCAATTATACCTTTACCAGCATCACCTTGGGCTGCGTAGAATATGCCTAATGACAATGGTATGGATTCATAGCTTTTCATGTCAGAGCCAATATATCTATATAGTTCATAGCAAATGTCTTCCAAATTCTTATTTCTATTTTTTTCTACTATATCCATGGCTAGTTGTATCCTGGCAGCTACTGATGGAGCCGGTATATTGAAGCCAGCTTCTTCTCCTCTTGAGCTCCATATAAGGCTTTTTCCATTACCTCCTTGGCTGTGAAACCCCCTTCTACACCTGCAGCTACTGCTGCTGCCACTGCGCAGGTGGAGGCTACTCCCGGCTTGCTGCCATGGGAGGGTAATGCAGATTGTATAGCATCTTCAATAGCTCTGTCAATATTTCCATGATTGAATATGCCTATTGGCATAGCTCTCATGGCACCGCCATTGGTATCTCCTTTTTTACCTACTTCCATGCAATCTTTTCCGTCAATTATAGCTTCTAAAAACCTTCGGGTGCTAGGACCAATTACCGTTGATTCCAGCATTTTTTTGTCTATAGCCCAATCTCGCATCTTTTTTATAAAAAGATCCACATCAAATCTTTTTGCTTCTATCAATACGGAAGAAATTATCAAAGATTCCTCCGTATCATCTGTTATCTCGCCCTGTGCCAAAGAACCATGAGCAACCTGTTCTTTGGCAGGCTTTAGAAAACCTGTAATTCTTCCATATATTCTATTTATTTCTTCCGGCGACATAAATGAAGCCGGCATGCCCATGGCATCTCCTATAGCTGCTCCAAGCAAGCTTCCATATGCTCTATCTATCATAAATTTCCTCCCTGTTAGTTCTGATAAGCTTCATAACATCTTCTACCCCGAATTTTCCATGAGGCCCTTTGAAGGTTGTAGCAATAGCACCACAAGCGCTGGCAAATCTAACTGCCTCATAAGTTGTTAAGCCTTTCCATAAACCGTATATAAGACCTGCTGCGAAGCTGTCCCCTGCACCAGTTGTATCTATTGCTTCCACTTTATAGGGTGGCATATAAAATCCCATATCATGATTCCATACTTTTACCCCTCTACTTCCTGACTTCAGCACAACAAGCTCAATATTCATTTCTCCAGACCAGTCTTCCGGTTCTATATTCAATGAGAGTAAATTTTTAATATTATCTGCTTCTGATTCATTGGGAGTTATTATATCAGCCTTTGATATAACTGACAGCAAAGTTTCTTTTTTTATGTGATGGGCTAAGGGTCCCGGATCAAATAATACACGACTTCCTTCAGCTTTAAGCTTATCAATATTTTTCAGGATATCTTCACTGTATCTTTCATCCAGCAAATAATATCCGGTAATATACGCATAAGACGCATTTTTCATCAAATCATCTGGTATCATTTTAGTAGAAAAAAAGGATTCACATCCTTTGTATGTGAGAAAAGTCCTCTCTCCTCCATCCTCCAATATTGTGGCACAATAACCTGTATCTTCTTCTTCAAGCTGTTTAATGCAATCTGTATGGAACTTTTCATCCTTCAGATATTTCATTATCATATTTCCTCTTGTATCTCCACCGATAGCTGATACCACATAAGGGTCCATACCCATATTCTTTAAAGTTTGCGCAACATTTATGGCACAGCCACCAACCCTGTCGAAGCTATCGTGCATAAAAACATCCTGCCCTCTTATTGGGTAGTTTTCCACTGCCATATAACTGTCTACAATAATGCCCCCGAATATCAGAACATTACCTTTTTTCAATTATTATTCACCATCCCAATCCAGAACCAGATTGTTTTCCGGCTTCCAGCTCAAATATACTGTATCTCCAATATTGAATTTCTCATCATTTCCACTGTTCTGTCTCTTAACCAGCACTTCTTGTCCCATAGACTCAATTCTATATACAGATGTGTCACCTACATAGGTTACAAATAGAACCTTTCCTTTAATGCTAAGCTCTTTTTCATTACTGCTGATTTCAATTTTTTCCGGTCTTATTGTCAATGACCTTAATTCGCCTATCTTCAAATCCTCATGAGATCTGAATTTCATAGTATTGTTATCGCTCAACTTCAATGTATATATGTCTCCAGATTTTTCTTCTATGCTTCCTCTAAAGAAGTTTGCCTGACCTAGGAAGCTTGCCACAAAGGTACTGCTGGGAGTTTCATATATTTCTTCAGGAGTTCCTATCTGCATAATCTTTCCTGCCTTCATAACAGCAATCTTGTCTGATAAGGTCAGTGCTTCTTCCTGATCGTGGGTAACAAATATTGTAGTTATTCCCACCTTTTTCTGTATCTGCCTCAGCTCTACTTGCATTTCAACCCTTAGTTTTTTATCCAGTGCGCTCAGGCTCTCATCCAACAACAGTAAATCCGGCTTTATGACCAAGGCTCTGGCTAATGCCACCCTTTGCTGCTGTCCACCGGACATCTGCTTAGGCTTTCTTTTTTCAAAACCTGTAAGTTTTACCATTTCTATGGCCTTTGCTACCTCTTCTTTGATGTCTTTTTTACTCATCTTTCTCTGCTCAAGACCATAGGCTATGTTTTGTTCCACTGTCATGTGGGGGAAAAGGGCATAACTTTGAAAAACCATGCCAAAATTCCTATTATAAACGGGTATATCATTGATTATCTTGCCATTTACTTCTATAGTCCCTCCATCGCATTTTTCAAAGCCTGCCAACAATCTTAAAGTAGTTGTCTTACCGCAACCAGAAGGTCCAAGAAGGGATAGAAAACTTCCCTTTTCTATATCAAGGCTTATATTATCTAAAACTGTTATACCGTCATATTTTTTTGTAAGATTCTTAATGGAAAGAAAAGCCATTATACTCCTCCTATCTCTATCTAATAAGGTTCTTTAATGAAGAACCCATTATTGCCGCAATTATGCTTATTATCGTTAATGACAAAACAAGAATTATAGTTGATATTGCATTTATTTCGGGAGTAAAGCCAAACTTAATGGACGAATATATCTCAATGGGTAAAGTAGTAGTTCCTGTAGGTATTAGAAAGTACGACAATACAAAGTTGTCAAAGGAAACCATAAAAGCCATGAAGCCGCCTGCCAACATAGCAGGAGATATCATAGGAAAAATAATTCTGTAGAATGTGGTCCACTCATTGGCTCCCAGGCTATAGGAAGCCTCTTCTATTGATTTATCCATATCCTGCATTCTGGCGCTTATTATCAGAACCGCATAAGGTAAGGATATGACTACATGACCTATGAGCAGCATAACAAAATTTCTATCCAAGCCTAAAGCTCTCAAAAGCAGCAGCAGGGACAATCCCATGATAATCCATGGAATAGTAAGAGGCAGCACTACTGTAGAGTTTACTAAAGCCTTTATCTTAGAACTTGTTTCTCTATTGCCCAGCATCAATGCGGTAGCCAATACTACACATATGACTCCTGTGATTGCTGCCAGATATATGCTGTTCATAGTTGCATCAAGCAGCTTTGTATTTTTGGACAAAGCTTCAAACCATCTCATACTGAATTTGAATGGCAATGCATTGTACTGAGATTCATTAAAGGCCATTGCCATAAGAACTGCTATGGGTGCATATAAGAATATGAACATAACAGCGGTGTAAAACCAGCTAAATATCTTTTTCAATATGTTACTCCTCCTTGTTGAACGAGACCTCATCCAGTGAGAGGTTATCCTCAACTGGATGTCAGTCGAGTCCATACTGAACTTAACCTCCCTTTAGTGCACACCTTATGAGGCAGGTGACTTAGAGCGGGTTTTTTCAGTGTTTAGTAGTAATGACATGCCTCCCATGGATAACAAAACCATGGCAAGCAATATGAAGGCTATGGCTGCACCGAAGTTCCAGCCATATATCTCAAAGAATTGATCTTCAATAACAGTTCCAATTACAGAACCGTTGACTCCTCCCAATATCCTTGGTTCAACAAAGCTGCCCAAACATGGAACAAAAACCAGAATGGCTCCTGTTATTATTCCCGGACTGCTTAAAGGCAGTATTACTCTTCTAAAAGTCTCTATAGGTTTAGCTCCCAGGCTCTTTGATGCATCTATAATTGAATTGTCCAGCTTCTCCAGAGACATATATATGGTTATTACCATATATGGGAAGAATATATGAACCAAGGCAATTATAGCGGCCTTGCTTGTAAACAATATACCCATATCTGTAGTAGTTATCAGTCCAATTTTGTTAAGAAACTGTGCCAATACTCCACCATCTCTCAGAAATACCAGCCATGAATATGCTCTTACAAGCTGGCTGGTCCAAAAGGGTATTATGATCAAAAGCAACAGCAGGTTTTTTCCCTTGTTTATGACCTTGGCCATAATATAGGCCATGGGATAGGCTATAACTATGCATATCAGGGTCACTACAATACTCATCTTTATAGTTTTCCAGGTAAGCTTCAAATAAAAGCCCTTGCTGAAAAAGTTAATATAATTGTCCAAAGTAAACTTTGCCACCGCACCGTCACTCATAAAGCTATAGTATAGCATAATGAACAAAGGCACAATTGCGAAAGCAAATAGTATAAACATTGCCGGACTCATTAAGAGCACTTTCTTCTTCAAGGACTAACCTCCTTTGTGTTGTGTTCTATTAATGATAACGAGGCTGCTTGTCCAAGCAGCCCCAAGATTCTTATTGAGCCTTAACTTCCTGCCAAAGCTCGTTCCATTGTTTCTTTACATCTTCACCGTGATATGCTATGAAGTAAAGTTTATTCAAGCTCTCTTCTCCAAGATTCATTTCCTCTATTGTCTTTTCATCAAGGGCATTAACAGCTTCTGAATTTACAGGAGCAGGACCTCCGGCTCTTACCCATTGTTCCTGGAATTCCTTGCTGATCATATAGTCTACAAATTTATATGCCAATTCTTTATTTGGAGCATCTTTTACTATTCCCCAATAATCAACCCAGCCTATGGCCCCTTCTTTTGGAACCACATATTCTATGGGCTCTCCAGCCTGCTTCATGCTGGCCGCCTGTCCACTCCACATCATACCAACTGCAATCTGCTTGTTGGCAAATAGCTTGGACCATTCATCCCCTGTTTTCCAATAGGTTCTGTTCAATGGTTTCTGCTCAATTAGCTTTTGTTTTATAGCGTCTAAATCAGATGGATTGCTTGGATCCTGGCCTAAGGCTATTGCTGCTGTCATAACTGCATCATTAAAGTCGTCTCTGAATGCTATCATACCTTTGTATTTTTCATCCCAAAGAACATGTATGGAATCTATTTCTTCATCAACTAGCTCGCTATTGTAAGCAATAGCTGTGGAACCCCATACCCAGGGTACTGCATATATCTTGTCATCCTTTTTGTTTTCAGGCAATGTCATGAACTTATCAAATATATACTGGTAGTTCTCAAGCTTGGATGTATCAACTTCTTCAAGAAGCCCTTCCTGTATAGCCACAGGCAATATTGAAGCATTGGGCAATACTACATCCAGTTTTCCTACTCCACCGGTTCTTAACTTAGTCAACAATTCCTCTTCAGAAGCCATGTACTCATGAATTATTTCACAGTTGTATTGCTGCTCAAAATATTCAATAACCTTCTGATCATCTGATCCGTAATCCTTCCAGTTAACTACCACAAGTCTGGTTTTAGCATCTTCAGAGTCGTTGTTGCCCTGATTGCTGTTTTGATTGTTTCCTCCACAAGCTGTTAATGCCAGCATCATACTCAATACCAAAATTGCAGCTATGATGCTTTTAATAGTTTTCCTAATACTCAATTTAAAGCTCCTCCATTCATAATT
>ENA-OWOZ01001900-OWOZ01001900.1-bioreactor-metagenome-genome-assembly--contig:-NODE-1900-length-17200-cov-16.144309_pt1 | contig 17200 bp, 18 predicted proteins | sample MGYA00238140_ERZ651804 | MGnify/ENA primary metagenome ERZ651804 (study PRJEB26910, sample SAMN07631232) | bioreactor metagenome | isolation source: Switchgrass digestor | place: USA: Dartmouth... | reverse complement strand
CAGGTACTAGATCGTTTGGTCTTAAACGGCGAAAACCTTATGGTCAATGCCATAGACCCGTTGATACTAGAAGGTGTCGTGCGAGTGCAGGCTGGAACAGACACAAGAGAGTAGGGTGAGGCTTATGGGGTAAAGTTCGATGCTACAGCGTGCATAATTGCCTTACAGAAGCACCTTGTAACTACTCTCTTGGCGATGGCAGAGGAATATAAGACTTATGCCGCCAGTGAAATGCTGACTCCCGAAGGCAGAGAGGATTTGACTGTTGGGGAAATCGAAGCATTGGGTACGTTCCTAGCCATTAATATTATCGGTGGTCCGTGGGCGACACTTGACGAGTGGGGTTCTGGGTCGGCCATGGACGAATCCAACCCTGCTCTTGAAAACTATCGTAATTCCCGATTATGGAACCCACGCAGACACGACACGACTATTCGTGGTCGACCGAAAGGGCAATACACGAATATCTTTGGTGAAACGAAAGTGTCGAGTGGGAGCATGGCGGGATTGGACTTGGAATACTTGAGCAACATTGGGGAACTGCCCTTTGATATTCGAGTACAACCACCGTCTCATGCCATGCAAACAACCGCCCGCTGGATGCAGGTAACAAGAGTAAAGCAAATATGGCTAGAAGCCCTACAGACCTTCCCCTGGGGGAGGTTTTTTATTGCGACGAGAGATTGAAAGGCAGGTGAGGCCGTTGTTTTAACCCTGAAAAAGATTTGGCCGCTGTGCAGAAGTTGTTTATCCAAGATAGCGAAATGAATGAAATCTTGGGTATTTCGGCACTAAGCGATGTGGAGAAGGCCAAACGCATATTGAAACGGTCACAATGGGATAACCTTGTGAGCAACGAAAGACGACTTTGCCTGTACTTTCGACCATCACGAACCGCAAGACTGCCCATCGTGACTAACGAAGTCTTGCAGATTGATTGTCACGTTCCTGCCACATCGGACTACATAGCCTATCGCGCTATAGCACGGGCACAAGAATTGCTCCACAACAAAGAGATCAACAACCGGATATATGAGTTTGAAGGCCAGCTAGGGGAATTATCCACCCTATCTGGCTTTGTTTGTGTAGGGGCGAGATTCACATTCTACGCCCTGAAATAACGACGAAAGGAAGTGAGTAAAACACAATGGCAAAACTGGTTTATAAGAAAGCTGGGCACATCGAATTGGTTCGGCATAGCGACAATGCCAGATTCCTTGGCTTTGGAGTGGTACAGTCGATTGACACTTCAATCAACCTAAAAACCTCCAATCTGGAAGATGGCAATTCTGACTGGGATTTGGTGTTTTCGCAGGGCAAGGATGGCAACATCACCGTTAACCTGAATTCGTTCCAGCCCAAGATATACGCTGCGTTAACTGGTGCGACATTCACGGAGAACAGTTCCGTTGCTGTCCGTCACATTATTGAAAGTCGTATCCCCTCTTCTGCACCATACACAATTGACGTAAAGAATGAGGGTATTCCTGCTACTGACCCTGTGCCCGTAGTGCATGATGCCACTGATAGTCCTTATGTCAACGTATCCTCTACTCCTGCCCCTGGTCAGTTCAGCGTGTCGGGTTCCGTATTCACATTTTGTTCTGCCGACGCCGGACAAGAAGTGGTGCTGGCCTTTGACGTGTCTGAAACTGGCGACAAAATGGAAGTACCTGAACAGTCTACCCGTTCAGTATTCCAGATGATTATTGCTGGGGAAGCAGTATTGGCTGAGGATGAAGGAACCATAAAACATGATTCCATGATCTTCGACAGTGTGGCACCGACCGGCGACATCAAACCGCCTACCCGGAGCAAGACCCCCGGTGGTTGGAGTTTCACAATGGCTTTGCAGAAACCTCGTGCTGGTCGTAAACCCGTTGATTATCGAGTGGCGCGGTAAGGAGGGTTTGACTTATGCCTAAAAAGGAGGCACATCCCCCTGTTGATTTGGCTACTATGCTAGGGACTGGCGATTACCATATCATTCAGGGGAAGCGGTACAAGATTAAGCCGTTGAAGCTGCGTGACCATAAGGAATTCCTTGAGGACAACCTTAACCTTGGCCCGCAGTTTTTTACCCTGCTTGAGGAAAAGGAAGTTGCCAAGTTGGAGAAGTGGATGGGGCGATATTTGTTCGATGAGAATGACGAACCTATGACACTAGCAAAGGCCGAAGAAGCAGATTGGGACGTTGCAGACTTGCGTAAGTTTGTAAAGCTCTTGATTGACATATCGGGCTGACCCCGCCCCCGCTGGAAGAAACACGGGGCAAGGTAATCTGCCGCGAGAATGGGTGCGAGATTCCTGACAATTTGACTGCGGAAGATGCCTGCCCCTCCTGCGGGGGAGAACTTGCCTTGCCCCCAACAGATTGGGGTGAGATATTTACCGAAATCGTGTGTCATACCAACATCAGTTATTCCGAGATTGGTGAAATGACCATACCTATGCTTGAAGCGATTATGAAGCGTCTAAGTTTACACATTGATGTTAAAAGAACACCCAACTTAGGGTTCTCAGACAGCGAAGATGGTGAAGGTGATTCACGCGATGGTGAGGTGTATGGCGATACAGTAGAGGAAAGAATGGCATTTGCGGCTCTCTTTAGTGGTTAAACAAGAGAGCCGCTTAGTGCCTTATAGGTATCCTTTTTTCTGAAGGCTAGTTATTTCTGCTTGGATTGCGGGCAGCGTGCCTTCGTATATATCCAAGTATGACTTTGCCTTCAGGTTGTATTGATATGCGTTAACACTATTATCGGCAGTACGCTTGTTTATGCAGGCATATCCAAGTGAGCGTATGGCTTTTAGATATAATTCTTTAAGGCGATTGTATTCGTCAAGAGTACCCCAAGAAACCCATTCGCGCTCTAAGGCTATTAATTCGTCGATAGCGGGCTGATAATCTTTGCTGGAGTATTTGTCTATTGCCTTGCTTATTGTCATGTCTGCGTGCGAAATTTTAGCGTACACTTCATATTTTTCTTGGTCGATGGTTGTGGCAGATGCTTGTGGTTTGCCGAATGAATTATCGTACGCCTTGGACAAAATAAGAACGGTTTGGCTACGCTCGTCCCACTCGACTCTAGCACCCAATGGTTCGGCAACGAAACGGGCAGGAACCATCACGCGACCATTGATGATCTGTGGTGGCACGTCGCATTGAATAATTTCACCGTCAATGAAAAGTTTAATCGGTGAACCAGCGATAGCCGATGAACCAACAAACATTAACGAGCAAATAACCGCACAAGTGGCGAAACCACTGAGAAAGTGCTTCATAGATAGATACCTCCTTTTTTGTTAGTATTCACAGTTTTAGTATAACTATAAACACAAAACGAGGCAAATATTGGAAAGGTTTCTGACTGAAAGGTGGTGAAAAATTGGATGATAATCTTGTAACACAGATTATATCGAGGTTAGGTGTTGATTACTCTCAGGCCATCTTATCCACGCAGCAGTTAGCCAAGGAAACGGCGGAAGCGAATATGGCTTTACAGAAGTTAAAGACCACCGCATCGGACTTATCTACAAGCATGAAAACCAGCGTTAAGCAAGCCGACCAAGCCATGACACAAACAGCAAAGCAAACTAACGCTGGAAAAGTTATGGGTGAAAAGATCAAGCAGGATGTTAGCAAAAAACTGCTTGAAACCGAAGTGCTTTTGCGTAAAACGATGGCTGATGCGGCCAAGGCGGGTGCTTATTTACCATCAGGTACGGAACGCTCATTGGGTTATGTAAGTTCGTTACAGCAACAAGTCGCGGCGGGCAAACAGTTAACGCAGCAAGAAGTCAATGCAGTTGAGTCCATCCGGAAACGTACACAACTAAGGCAGTTGGAAATCAAGTCCGCCCAGCAAGCCTTAGCGTTGGAAAAGTCACGTTCTGTGATTATGGGTCATGTAGCCAATCAAGAAGGGCGAGTAGGGTTAGCGAAAAAACAAAACGCCGCCTTAGCCACAGCAGAGTTAGCGGCATTAAACAGGAAGCTAGTCGCTATGCAGGGTACGGTGCAAACGAAACACTTAGAGAACAAGCTTACCACCTTTGGGGCGCAGACTATCGGTGCAGAGTTGGCTACGCGACAGGCGGAACTGGCTAATCTTATCCAGCAGTTGAAAGTCAATGGACAGCTCAACGCTCAAGAAATGCAACGCCTTAATTTACTCAAAAGCAGAGTGGGTTTGCTGAGTGCAGATGTTAGTGCGGGTAGGGCGCAGGTAGTTGCTCAGGAACAAATTGCACGTGAAAAAGCCAAGCAAGTGAAGTCTGCCAAAGACCTCAATAAAGAGTATAGCGTACTAGGTTCAATGGCAGAAAGACGCGTCTCTTGGTTTCTAACAGGCACAGCAATTTTTGGTGGAGCCGCTGCGCTAGGGCAAGCAGTCCGCACTCTAACCCAAGTAGAATCCGACATGACGACCATCGCACGTATCACCGAGGACGTGACATTCAACTTTAAAGAGATGCGTGATGAATTGCAAGGACTGGGCGTTGAGTATGGCATGGTATGGGAGAATGTCAGCGACATAGCCATCCGTTGGTCACAGGCAGGTTACAATGTGGCAGATACTCTGGAACTGACTAAGGCAAGCTTGCTGGCCCTAAATACCGCAGAATTAGATGCGAATTATGCTACACAAGGATTAATCGCCATCATGGCTCAATGGGGCTTACAGGCAGAAGAATTACTTCCCACGATAGACAAGATTAACATCACAGCAGACAACTTTGCCGTAACTTCTCAAGACCTCGTGGACGGTCTTAATCGTTCATCAGGGGCCGCCAGAGTGTTGGGTTTAACACTTGAAGAAACTATATCCATACTCACCGTAATGCGTGAAGCGACAGGGAGAACGGGTAAAGAAGTGGGCAATGCCCTTAACAGTATCCTTTCCTTCATGCAAAGACCATCCGCAATTAAGGCATTTGAAACACAGGGAATCCGTGTATTTGCCGACGAAGCACGCACGCAATTCCGCAACGTCATAGAAATCTTCGACGAGATGGCCGCCAAATGGCCGCAGATGAGTCAAGCCACACAGGATATGTTCATAGCCGAAGCAGAAGCCGCTGGGCTTTACAGCGAAGAAATGGCAGAACTCGCAGGAGTCCATGAGCAGTGGACAGACATTCAGCAACGTGACCTTTCTCAAGCCGCCGCAGGTATCTATCGGCGCAACTACTTGCTTGCCTTGCTCAAGAACTGGGCAAAGGTGGATGAAGTTTTAATCGGCATGGAAGATGCGTTAGGTTACTCCATGCGAGAGAATGAACGCACTATGGCTACCTTGGCAAAACAGTGGGAAGCCTTAAAGGCCGCCGCAGAACAGTTTGCAGTAGCCATAGGTGATGCAGGACTACTTGAAGAACTGAAACGCGTTGTCGTGTTCTCTAAGGATGCCGTTGATGCGTTTAACAACATGGATGACAGCCTGCAAACCTTGTTGATAACCTTAGCAGAAATCACCTTAGCAATTAAGCTATTCGCCGCAGTTGGCAAAATGGCAGGTATTAGCGGTGGATTGAGTACCGCATTTGGAATCTTAGCAGGTTGGTCAGTACCAATTGCCGCCTCCACTTCCAAAGTACGTGCATTGACGCAAGCGACCACAGCGTTAACTACTGCCTTGCGAAATGTCGGTACCGCCACGGTTGCGGCATTTGGTGGGCCGCTTATGATGGCGGTTACTTTAGCGACTACTGCTGTAGTAACATTTGTCCGTCAAGTTCGTGCCGCTGAGACCGCCATCATTGAGAATGGTGAATTAGCTGGGAAATTGGTCGGCCAATATGACAAACTGAGCAATCGCTTGCAAGCCTTAAACAAAGACACTGATGAATACACGAAGACGGCTCAAAAATTACGGGATGTCAACAGCCAAATAGCCAAGTCATTGCCGCAATTAATTGACGGTTGGGATGAAGAAACTGATTCCATTAAAATCAATCGCGAAAAGATGCAGGAAATGATTGATGCAAGCAAAGAGTTAAAGGATTCTAAAAAGGATTTGAACAAAGAACTCGAAGCATCTATACAACTCATGGAACAAGAGGTCGCCGCTCATCAGCAACAGTTGCAGTATTGGGAATCCGAAGAGGGCGTATTGAATGATTTGGTTCAGCGCAGAAATGACCTGCTAGATGCGTTAGCGAATACAGCAGATGGTTCGGAAAAGGCTATAGAAATTCAGCAAGCGTTGGGTGAAACCGAAATGCTCATTGCGGACATAGCCGAAGAAGCAGGGTTAAATCGGCAGGCCACGATTGATGAAGTAATTAAGAAAATCAATGATCTAAAAGTGGCTGAACAAAATGCAGTAATAAATACGCAGCAATCGGAAAAACAAAAACTTGCAGCAGCTAAGGAAGGCGCCCTTGCTAGAATCAAGATAATTGAGCAAGAGATGGCGGCTTATGGTGACCCATCAAAGTGGGGGTTCTTTGAGGCTGCAGGTAATTTTGTTAAGACGATGTTTGGCAAACCTTTGCTCAAAGACCTTGAGAGAGAAAAAGCCGAGAAGGCATTGATAGCCGAGAAAGCCTCCAATCAGATTGCTCAAATCGAAAGACAAGTAAAGGAGGCAGAACGAGCAATCAACGCAATTAGCGCAGATTCCCTTACGGGTGGCGGCACAAGTGGCACAGGTGGCGCAGGTGGTTCCGGCACAGGCAAGTCCATCGACGCTATAGCCGAAGCCCTAGAGCGATTAGCCGATTCTGCCAAGATGTTTGAGTTGGTCAACATGGATTTAGACTCCGCACTAGCGGCGGTCAATCAGCAGTTGAGCATGGCAGATGCCGAACTTGAATACCTGAATCAGCGCATGGAATACGGAGCCGCAACAGCACAGGATTATGCTCGTATGCAGGAATTAGTGGCGTTCAAGTTAATCATGCTTGAGGATGAGCAACGCAATCTTACCACGGCAAACGAAGTCTATCAGAAACAAATGGAAGCATTGAAACCTTTGTTGGCAAAAGCTACCGCCGAGTACGAACGATTCAAAGCGGCAGGAGATGCAGAACACACAGAGGATGCGGCCAGAGCAGTAGCAAACCTCAAGGGTGAGATTGATGATCTCAGTAGATCCATAGCCGACAACACCGCGCAGTTATGGCAGAACAAATCCGCCATAGAGCAACTTACACAGTCCACCTACACGCAATATTATCAGTCCATGATGAACTGGATGAATCACATGGAAGCGATCGGGCGCATGACTACAGAGCAACAGTTGGAGATTCTAATGGGATTCGAGGATGGCAAACTCGCCCGAGAGGACGAATGGCGGCGGCAGGAAAAAATGTATCAACTTCGACGAGACTTACTCAATGAGGAAATGGAACGTATCAAAGATGCCTACGACCGTCGCATGAAAATGTACGAGGAAGAAATCGAGGCCAACGAACGACTCATTGAATCCAAAGAGAAGCAAGCCGATGTAGCAGTCAGCGCAATCGACGAACAAATCAAGGCAATTCAGCGATTGATGGATTTGCTAGACGACGAAGGCGAAGCCGAGGATCGGGAAGAAGCCGAACGTCAGCACAATCAAAAGATAGCCGACCTCATCAAAGAGCGGCAGTACCATGAATTGCGTACAGGGCGCGAACATTTGGAGCGCATTGACGAAATTAATCGTGAGATAGCCGAGGAAAACCGTCGTTGGCAGTTACAGCAAAACGATTGGGCAAGAGAAGATCAGAAGGATGCTTATCAAGACCAGATAGATGCTCTGCGCGAAAAGCAGAAGGCCATTGAGAAGTCTGCCCGTGAAGAAATTAATCGGCTCAAGGATACCAACAACCGCAAGAAGCAAGAGATGCAAAAATATTACAACGAATTGCTGGGTATCTTGAACGAAAGTACATTGAGCATGATGGCCGCCGTGGATGCGTTAGGTGGACAGTTCATTGAACGGATGCGGCGAATTGCACAAATGGCTACCGAAGCGTTTGATGATGGACTTGATTTAGAGCGCGTTATCCAAGAAGCACGCGACATGCAGGGAGATGCCAAAAGAGAATACAGAAAACTCGACCCCAACGAAGGTAGGCCGTCCGATAACACGGGTTCAGGTTCCTATCAGTACACCAAAGATTCCTATCAGTACACCAAAGAGCAAGCTCATGCTAAAGCTGAAAGCGCACGGGCACAATTACGGGCTTTAGGTTATTCTCAAGGTGTGGCTGACATAAGTAGTTACGACACATATGAAGGCACTTTGGCATGGTACAACACTTATATCCGCGACCGCACCGACTTGACTCAGCACGTCAAAAACCTGTTCAAGGAAATCGTCGATGCACGTAAGATTTGGACTGAATTAGACAAAGCCCATACAGGTGCGTATGTTGCCCAAAGCGGTGTTGCTGAACTGCTCAAGGGTGAACGAGTCTTGTCTCCCGAAATGACACTCAGTTTTGACCGACTGTCCGCAGTTTTGGGCAAGATGCCCGACATACCTGAACGCATAGCAGTAGGAAGTAGCCTGAGCGACAAGGCGGTAGACAGGCTTATCAAGGCTATAGAACGACGCGGTGGAGCGCAAATCAACGGCCCTGTAGTCAACATTGAACACGCAGGATTTGAGGGCAGATATGACGGACAGGCATTGGGTGTTGACATTCGCAACATGATTACCGCAAAAGGTTAGGAGGGTGATGTAATAGATGGCTTTTAATGTAGATGCAAACGGAAAACTCCAACCTTTGGACGTGATCGTACTTCGAGATAACCGGATTGACCTGCTCCCCGGCACCAGGGATTACTTTGAAAGTGTCCCTGGTCGTCCTGGGGAGTATGACTTTGGATGTGATTTAGACTCCATGCTCTTGGAATTGCATTGCGCAGTTGAGACAACCAAGGCAGATTGGCCCGACAAACGGGCAACCATAGCAGGTTATCTCAATCCATTGCTTGGTGAGCAAGACCTGACCTTTGCAGACGAACCCGGGAGAGTCTATAAGGTACGCTATGCGGGCAGTGTCAGTGTGACAAACTTCATTGACGGAAGGGAATTTACCATCCCGTTCAAGATGTGCAAACCCTATCGCATAGCAACGACGGAAAGCGTGCTGGTTGGCTCAGGGATAGCGACTAATGGCGGGAATGTGGAAACGCCTTGCGTGGTAGAGATCATTGGCCCAGTGACGAACCCCACGGTTACAATCGGCGGTGTGGAGATGACCTATACCGGCATAGTGACTGCTAGTGATACGGTGCAGATTGATACCGAGAGATATATCTGTACGTTCAACGGAGTGAACGCCCTAGCGAACTATAACCTCAAATTCCCCCATTTAAGCGTGGGTGCAAACTATGTTATAGCAGCAAGCGGCGGGACTACCTACGTAAAGTGGCGCAACCGCTGGATTTAGGAAAGGAGTGAGAGCATGGCAAAATTAAATGCAGGAAATAATTCGCAAACGTTGTTAGATGGCGCGATAACCGATACTGATACAAGTATGACCGTATTGGACGGTTCTATTTTTCCCGACACGCCTTTTGCGGTGACGATTGAGGATGAAATTATATACGTTGGCGCGAAATCCGGAAATATCTTTTCTTCTCTTTTGCGTGGACAGGAGGGTACTGCTGCGGCGGCACACGCAAAAGGAGTATCAGTTGAAAACCGGATGACCGCGGGGATGTATAATGCGCTGGCTACACAGGAAGAACTTGCTGCGCATAAGGCAGAATTTGAATCGCATAAGAATGATAACACAAGGCATATTAGCCCTAACATGCCAGCAACAGCAATAACGTTTGGAGGCAAATTCCAAATAGCTTACAATTCGGCGACTAATTCTTTAGATATTACGGTGGTGGGCTAAAATGATAATAACAGATAAAGCACAGATAAAAATAGCTGAATTAATGGAGTCTAACAATTTGCGATTGTCGGGGTCTGATGAGCTAGAATGTTATGAACTTATTGAGAGCGATTTAAAGTTGCCTGCTGACGCAACCTTTACTCGTTCTAGCGTCGCCTACCTCTCCGATGGCAGGCAGGTTCCCGCAAACACACCCCGCTTCGAGCCTGGCAAATTCGGCAAGGCGATTATGGTGGAGGAAGGGACGGAGAATATTCATCATGAGAAATTATACCGTGATTTATCAGCGTCATATCTTAAAGTTACAGATGTTGAGAGAGATGGATTTACTCGTTGTAAAAGATTTGAGCGAATAGCGGAAGGTAATGCTTATTTCACAGTAGATATTCCGTGCCTGCCTAATACTGCTTATACACTTACTTTTTGGATTCGAGGAGTTAATTTGTCACCAGATAGTTATGTAAACATGTATTTATCAGACAATACTCAAAGTTCTGAATATCATTCCATCTATGGTTTAACTGACGAATTTAAAAAGTTTACTGTAACAAGGATTACATCGGAAAGTGCTACTAAAATAGTTCGTGCTTCGCTCCACTTTGGTTATAATAACATTAAGGTTGGAGAAATTATTGAAGTTGCAGATTGGCAACTCGAAGCCAAGCCCTATGCCACCTCCTTCACGGACTCCATCCGTTCCCCCGAGACCCTGACCATCCCCACGGCGGGGGTGCTGAATCCGCAGGAGGGAACGGTGGAGTGCTGGGTAAAAGTGCCTATAGTAACGAATTGGAATAACTTTTTCAGAATGGACGGGTTAAGTAATGGCAGGTTTTTGTTGTACTTTACTACGGATGGAAGAGCTGCATTCGACTACGGTCCGAGCAACACTGGCCCTGTAGCTCCCGCAGGAACTATTGAAGCAAATAATTGGTATTATATCGCTTTACGATGGTCGGCAACTACAGGTAAACAAGCATTGTTTATAAATGGAGTTAAATACGAGAAGGATTTACCAAATGGTGTAGCAACAAGTTTTCCTTCAACCGTATCTGTTGTAAACAATTACAGTGCATATATTGACGACCTCCGCATCTCCAACCGTGCCCGCACCGACGAAGAAATACTTGCAGCGTACCAAAGCGGGAAGCCACTACCAGTGGACGAGTGGACAACATATAAGCTGGATTTTGACGATAAGGTAAGAATAACAACACAAGGACAAATAATCTGTAACGAATTGATAGAAATTTAGGAGGTGAATTTATGGCACAACTTAAAACAGGTACTACTATCGGCGGTAGAAATATTGTGCAAGAGCTTGATGCACATAATTCACAAAAAATCGGCGTACATGGTGCAACTTCAGAGGCTACAGCAAATAGAATCATCATGCGTGACAGTGCAGGCAGGGCTAAAGTAGCTGCGCCGAGTGCAAGTGATGATATTGCCCGCAAAGACACCGTAGATAACCATGCCGGAGTAACATCTACTATATCTACTCTTGGACACGTATATGAAGCTGAATTTACGGCTACTATAACTGCTGCAAGTTGGAATGGTACTACTCCTCCTTACTCCAATGCAGTTACGGTGAGTGGTATAACGTCTGCTCATAATCCTATTATAGATGTGGTAATGTCTGGGACTTATTCAACCGACCAACAAAGATGTGAGCAATGGGGGAATATTTATAGAGCTGTAACAAGCGCAAACACGATAACATTTTATGCACATGAAAAACCTACAATAGATTTACCTATCAGAGTTAAGGTGGTGATGTAGTAGTATGGGAGAAGGACTTATTACAAGGCGTAATAGTAGCGGAGTTTTGATTGAGTTTGAGAATTATTATAACTTTGTTGAGGGATTGACCTCCTCTGCTCCTACATCTTTGTCAGTAGCTAGATCTGGTTTAGCAGGGACGTCAGTAGGAGGTTATGCTTTATTTGCTGGTGGGTATGCTAGTGCTAGTGGCAATGCTTCTAATGTAGTAGACGCATATAATACATCTTTAACTCATTCTACTCCTACAGATTTGTCAGTAGCTAGAGAAAATTTAGCAGGGGCGTCAGTAGGAAACTATGCTTTATTTGCTGGAGGATATGAAGGATATGGGAGCGGTAATTCTAATGTAGTAGACGCATACGATACATCTTTAACTCGTTCTACTCCTACAGCTTTATCAGTAGCTAGACGTTCTTTAGCAGGAGCGTCAGTAAGAGACTATGCTTTATTTGCTGGAGGATATATTAGTGCTAGTGGTGATGCTTCTAATGTAGTAGACACATACGATACATCTTTAATTCATTCTACTCCTACAGCTTTGTCAGAAGCTAGAACTGATTTAGCAGGGGCGTCAGTAGGAGGTTATGCTTTATTTGCTGGTGGGGATATTGGTACTAGTGACAATTCTTCTAATGTAGTAGACACATATTTATTAATTGTAAAAGCATATATTCCAGTTACTCAAGGCAGTAAGTATAAATTTACAGAAGGTTCTGAACAAACAGCGTCAACAAATACAACTCTCGTTTATAATCAAAAAGTAACAGGTTATGTGAAGTATAAAAAAGGTAAAATTATTATGTAAATTTTTTTAGGAGGTTGATTAGCATGAAGTATAAAATTTGGAACAAACAAGATAATCTTATTACTCCAATTGGAGAAGTATTGACGCCAGAGCAAGTATTTGAACGTTATCCTGCAGCACGTATCGAAGGAATAAAATACATCATTGCAGACCAACCAATCAATATGGCAGTATTCATGGAATTTGAAGCAACAAAGGAACATTACAAGAGGTTGGGTGTTCCCATTACAGATACAATGACAGACCAAGAAGTGCTTGATGCTATTTCATATTGGGAAGAAAACCCACCTGCTCCAGAACCGACAGCAGAGGAACGTATTGCAGCGGCTTTGGAGTTTCAAAACATTATGATGTTGCCAAACATCGAATAAGGAGGGAAAACACATGTTTGACATAATTAAAAGAAATTATGAAAGAGGTTTGTGGACTAAACAGATGGTAGCAGTAGCAGTAAAGAAGGGTGTAATAACAGCAGAACAGTATGAAGAAATTACGGGAGAGGAATATGTAGAATAAGAAGGTAGTACCTGAGGAATATGGAATAGCGGTAGCTGAGTATTTGGCGCTAACTGATGAAGAAAAATAGGTATATTTTTATACCCGAAAGGGGGGAGCATATGAACAAAAAAGAATTCGACCTCTCCGGTATCACGACATGGCACAAGGCAGGCTACACCGGCAAAAATATTCGCATTGCCAACCTAGAGGGCACAGATCCGTCACTTTGGTTTTTCAACGGCAAAATAAAAGACCCGTTTAACAATACATCAGGCGTAGGCAGAAACTATCACGGTCACCAAACAGCAGACATCCTGCACCAGGTAGCACCTGAAGCAGACATATATATTTTGTCGAACAGCGGGAGATACGGAAGTAAAACAGCAGAAGGAAAATTTATCGAAGAGTCAATACCGTTTATGGAAACGGAGAAAATTCACCTCGTTAATGCCTCGCTGGGCGGCACCGACAACAGTATTTTGAATGAGCGCATCAAACAGGCACAAAGCCACGGCGTCACATTCGTCACATCGGCCGGCAACGAGGCAGAAAAAGGAGCCGGAGGTTACGCCCGAAGCGGCGTATGGATTGCGGTGGGAGCAGTGCATCTCTCAGGAAAAGGAGAAATCCTTCATGCCGGATATTCTAGTATAGACGAAGAAGTGGACTTTGTGCAATTTTCAAACCTCTATATACACGACGCTAGACCCGGCTATGAGGACAGAGTATTCCCGGTGCAGGGGACAAGTTTTTCCTCACCTATGCTTTGCGGTATGTTGGCCCTGGTGCAACAGTTCTTCCTCGAAAGAGCAGGAAGGACCCTGTATCAACATGAGCTATACAAATTCATGCAAGACTATTCAATCGACCTTTGGGAACCAGGGCACGACACAAAGTCCGGATACGGGCTTTTTTTGTTGCCTGAAAACCCGAACAGTATAGACATTGAGAAATACACAGGAGGTGAGGCTCAAGTGAACAATCCCGAATACATCATTATTCACCACAGCGCTACCGTTCAAGGCGATGCAGAAACCTTCCGCAGGGCACACAAAGCCAAAGGCTGGAGGGATATTGGGTATCACTACGTCATCGGGAACGGAACATATAGCGGAGATGGCGAAGTGGAAACAGGTAGGCCAGAAAACGAATCCGGCGCACATTGCAGTGCAGACGGCATGAACTTCAAATCAATAGGCATTTGCCTTGTTGGAAACTTTGATATAGACAAGCCTACAATCGCACAAATGGAAGCACTTGAAAGACTATGCCGGGACATCATGGCCCGATACAAAATACCCGCATCAAAAGTTTTAGGCCATGGTGAAGTGAAAGGGGCGACAACAAATTGCCCAGGTAGGCATTTTGATATGGCCGAATTCCGAAAAAGATTGGAGGGAGGAAAAGTGGCAAAAGATTACGAAGGCCATTGGGCCCAGCCGTATATAGAGAAGGCCATCAATGCAGGATATATGACCGGCTACCCTGATGGCAGTTTTAGACCTGACAATCCTATCACAAGAGCTGAATTTGCAAGGGTGCTGTCATTTATTATTGATAGGCTGGAGCTGTCATTTATTATTGATAGGCTAGAAAGGAGGTAGAATATGGAATTCAAAGATATTTTCAGATACATTGTAGCTATAGGGGGCTCACTTGTGACATATCTTTTCGGGGGGTGGTCAACAGTGATACAAATACTTGTTGCATTCGTTGTAATAGACTATGTAACAGGAGTGTTGGCCGCCGCCATCAGTGGCAAACTAAACAGCAACATTGGTTTAAAGGGCATTGCCAAAAAAGTAGGAGTATTTGTTATTGTTGCTGTTGCTAATCTAGTGGATAAAGCTTTAGGAGATGCACATGTATTTAGAGATGCAACGATATTCTTTTATTTGGCCAATGAACTTTTGAGCGTAATTGAAAATGTAGGACGTTTTGGATTGCCAATGCCCGAGGTACTTCAAAAGGCGATTGAAGTCTTAAAAGGGAAAGGAGAGATTAATAAATGAAAAAAGGCATTGATGTATCCAAATGGCAGGGAGTAATTGACTGGGAAAAAGTAAAGGCTGCTGGGATTGAATTTGCAATATTACGTGCGTCATACGGAGATGGGACATCCAGATTCAAGAACAACGGTAGAGACGAAAAATTTGATAGGAATTACCAGGAAGCTAAAAAGGTTGGGATTCCGATAGGGGTATACCACTATTGCTACGCTAAGAACATGAATGAGATGAAAAAAGAAGCAGAATTTTTCCTCTCAATTATAAATGGTAAGCAATTTGAATATCCCATTATTCTCGACTTAGAGGACAATAATCAACAGAGCATTAATAAGTCTGATTTAACGGACATGGCCATTGCTTTCCTAGAGATTCTCGAAAAAAATGGCTATTATGCCATGTTATATGCAAATAAATACTGGCTCGAAAACAAGCTAGATTATGAACGACTGAAAAAATTCGATATTTGGCTGGCGCAGTGGGCGGCAAAACCGACATGGAAAGGCGGCTTTGGAATATGGCAATACACATCGGACGGTAGTGTAAGCGGTATACAGGGCAGGGTTGATATGAACATATCTTATAAAGATTACCCTACCATTATTAGACAGGCTGGGCTAAACAGACTAAATGAGGAGAAGGAGGAGCATGATATGTCCAATCAGCCTAATCAATATATTATTGCCATTCAGGCTGCTCTGCGGGATCATGGAATTGATATAGGTTTAGTAGATGGCATCGCAGGTCCTAAAACACTAGAAGGTGTTAGACAGGCGGTTAATCGTATGACGGCAGCAGAACGTGAGCTGGATAAGCTCAAAAACTCTAACAATGACGTGAGGCTTGAGCAAGCAAAGGAATATGCTAGAAAAATATTGGATATATAAGAATCCATTCACTCAACCCGGGCGACATGCCCGGGCTTTTTTGTTTTTGGGAGAAATTTATATCTGTGTGAAGGATTTATAAAATATTTGTTGAATATAAAAGATTGAAAGGGTATAACAATGGTTATATAATAAAAATGAAAACAATTGGGGGGAGTTTTATATGATGCAAGACAGAAAAAATAATAAGAATTTAATCCCGCACGAGAGGCTGTCAATAGATTACGATGAAAAATTCGATGTTTTATATATATCTATTGACGAGCCTAAGCCTTCTTATGGGGAAGAAGATTATGAAGGTATAATTATTAGAAGAAATTTGGAGAACGATGATATTACTGGTGTTACAATTATAGACTATCGTAAAAGGAATAAGGATATAATCAAAACATATTTACCATTTATCTTAGACTTTGATTATGTAGATAGGAATATAACTAATTAATTTTTAATGGAGCCAAAAGGCTCTTTTTTATTTTTGGGGAGGACTTGGACAAGTTTTTATTTTTTTATAAATGTCACAATAATGTCACAATCTCAATATCCAAAAATAAAAATAAGGTTTCAAGCCAAAGCCTGAAACCCTTGATACTGGCGGAGAGAGTGGGATTTGAACCCACGGTGCTGTTCCCAGCACACACGATTTCGAGTCGTATCTCATATAGTTTTGTATTTTCATGTATCGTTCTGAAATGTAGCAATATCAAGGGCTTGACGGATTTTGGGTTTCGCCAAGCCCTTTGATATCAAGAATGAAATTTAATATAAATGTCACAATAATGTCACAATAATTCCAGTTATTTTTTGTTCTTTTCAATGCTATTAATAACACATTCGCACAGAGCTGCCAAGTTATGACCTGCTTTTTTATCTAGCGCATTTAAAAAAGCAGTTTTAAACCGAGTGTCTCTAATATAACCTCCTTTCATGATTTCTACAATGTTTTTTAGAGAATTTTTATCCATATTATTCCTCCTTTGCAGCCTAAAACCGAACATATGTTCTATATAAAATTATACAAATTTTTTCGACAATTTTCAAGGAATAATTTTACATATGCGCAAAAAAAAATAGGCCCTTAGACCTGCTTGTCAAAATTATTCTACTTTTTTATTTTTATCTTTTTTACCTTCCAGCGTAATAATATTATCAAGATTGTTTGTTGCTTTCTTAATCAGATTAATATTTGCATGAAGATACAGGTCTGATGTAATCCCTATTTTACTGTGCCCAAGCAATCGTTTGAGTGTGTCTAAATCTGTGCCATTTTCGAGTTGCAATACTGCGAATGAATGCCTCAAGTCATGAAATCTACATTCGGGCAACCCGTTCGCTTTCTGAAAGGATTTTAATTGGCGAGATATATGC
>ENA-OWOZ01001899-OWOZ01001899.1-bioreactor-metagenome-genome-assembly--contig:-NODE-1899-length-17201-cov-8.076734_pt1 | contig 17201 bp, 20 predicted proteins | sample MGYA00238140_ERZ651804 | MGnify/ENA primary metagenome ERZ651804 (study PRJEB26910, sample SAMN07631232) | bioreactor metagenome | isolation source: Switchgrass digestor | place: USA: Dartmouth... | reverse complement strand
TGGAATAAAATCCAATCTGGCGAAATTGTTGCTTGTAAACGCCTCATTCAGCAATATCAAAAACTTGTTGACGAACTTAACAACCCACGAGATCCGTGGGTTTTTGATTTGGAAAAAGCAAATAGGCCGATTGAGTTTATCGAAAGGTTTTGTAAACACTCAAAAGGGAAATGGATAGGCAAGCCAGTAAAACTGGAACTTTTTCAAAAAGCCAAGATCCAGGCGGTATATGGCTTTGTTCATAAAGAAACCGGGCTCCGGAGATGCCGCGAAGTTTTTACGTTGGTTGGCCGTAAGAATGGGAAATCAACTGAGAAAGCAGCTACAGGGTTATATATGCTCATTGGCGATGGGGAAGGCGGCAGCGAATGCTATAGTGTCGCAACAAAGAAGGACCAGGCCCGCATAACCTGGACAGAAGCACATAACATGGTTGCCCAATCGCCGGCACTGTCAAAGCATGTGCGAAAAAGAAAAACGGACCTTTATTTTCCCGTGACCTTCTCAAAATTTGAGCCGCTGGCGAGCGACAGCAACAGCCTTGACGGCCTTAACACACATTACTGCATCATGGACGAGTTACACGCAATAAAAGACAGAAACCTATATGACGTAATGAAGCAGTCTATGAGCGCCAGAGAACAGCCTATTCTTGATATGATTACTACAGCAGGATTTGTCAGAGAGTGTATTTTTGACAGTATATATAAATATGCTTGTGACGTATTGGACGGCATAATCGAGGACGAACGTTTTCTGGCGTTTATTTATGAACTTGACGACCGGTCCGAATGGACTGATTTCCGAATGTGGGAAAAGGCTAATCCCGGACTAGGAACTATCAAAAGCTATGATGAACTTGCCGCCAATGTAGAAAGGGCAAAAAATGACCCCGACTTCCTTCCGACGGTATTAACAAAAGATTTTAATATCCGTGATACGGCAGCGGGTACATGGCTAACCTTTGACCAGATAAACAACGAAGAAACTTTCGATATTGAAGAATTGAAAGACAGTTATGCTATTGGCGGCGTTGATTTATCATCCACAACAGACTTAAGCTGTGCAACCTTGCTTATTATGAGGCGTGGCAGCGATAAAATATATTGCTTGCAAAAATATTTCTTGCCGGCTGAAATATTAGGGCAGCGGGTTAAAGAAGATAAAATTCCGTATGATAAATGGGCGGAACGTGGGCTATTAAAACTGTGTGAAGGGAATAAAGTAAATTACCATGATGTTACAGAGTGGTTTAAAGAAATGTATAGCAATTACGGAATTATACCATTATGGATTGGTTACGATCCGTGGAATTCTCAATATTGGGTGCAGGAAATGAAAGAACTAAATCTTAACCTTATTGAAGTAAGACAAGGATACAAGACATTAAGCCAGCCTATGAAGGAACTAGCAGCGGATTTATGCGCTAAGAAAATTAACTATGGAAATAATCCCGTGCTGAAGTGGAATTTGACGAATGTAAGGGTAAAAGTTGATGAGAATGGCAACATTCGTCCTATAAAAGGCAATAATAACAGAGCGAGAATTGATGGCGGTGTCAGCTTACTTATAGCTTATACTGTACTTTTCAACAATTTACAAGACTATTTAAATATTATATGATTTACAATATAATGGATATGGGGGATAGGTAAGTCTAACGGATAAGCGAGGTGTTTTATAATGCCTCAAAATATGGGTATTTATAGGATAATTAACATCGTAAATGGGAAATTTTATTTAGGCAGTAGCAATAATTTGCGAAAGAGAAAAAGGGAACATATATGGGCATTAAGAAGAGGGACACACATAAATAATTATTTGCAAAAGGCATTTGATAAATATGGGGAAAATAATTTTAGGTTGGAAGTATTAGAGTATGTAGAAAATTAAGATGACTTGCGTAAGATTGAACAGAAATATCTAGATTTATATAAACCGTATATTCGTTCAATTGGATATAATTTATGTGAGGATTCAAGGGGTGGAGGTTTATCAGGCGAAAAAAATCCCAACTATCAAAAGCCGATGTCTATTGAACAGAGATTGGCAATAAGTAGAACTTTAAAGGGACATCCTGTGCCTTTGGAAGTTAGACTAAAAATAAGTATGGCTAAAAGGGGAAAATATACAGGAGAAAAACATCCTATGTATGGAAAGCCGGTGCCATTAGAAAGAAGAAAAAGACATTCAGAAATAATGAAAGGAAGATATAGCGGAAGGAAAAATCCGTTTTATGGCAAAACGCATTCCGAAGAAGCAAGGGCAAAAATGAGCAATGCTCATAAAGGGAAAACCGGCGCTCAATGCCCCAATTCAATCAAAATAGTGCAACTAACAAAAGAAGGTACTATTCTCAAAATATTCGATGCAATGCAAGAGGCACAAAGAGAAACCGGGATTTGGGCAAGCAACATTCAAAAATGTTGCAAAGGAAAGCTTAAAACCACGGGCGGCTATAAATGGATGTATTACAACGATTATATAAAACAAGAAAGTAAGCAAATGGCACTCGTTATTTAGCGAGTGCTTTTATTGTGAACATCATATATAAGGCGGTGATAATGTGGGGTTATTTGAAAAGATATTTAAAAAACCGTCATTAAAGCAAATACAGGGGTATTTCAAGATGTTAAACGGATATACTCCGATATTTACAACATATGACGGTGGAGTATATGAAATGGAGCTTACCAGGGCAGCTATACACGCCATAGCTACACAATGCAGTAAGTTAAAGCCAGAAATAAAAGGTAATGCATATAAAGAACTTCATAAAAGATTGCAATTCAAGCCGAATTCGTTCATGGATACTTCAAAATTTCTCTACAGATTAGCAACAATCCTCCATGTTCAGAATACGGCTTTTATCGTGCCTATAATGGATGAAACAGGCGAATATATCACCGGTTATTATCCTATTCTGCCGAGTATGTGTGAGGTGGTGGAATATAACGGGGAGCCTTGGCTTAGGTATACATTCAGCACAGGCAAAAAAGCCGCAATCGAGTTTAATAGAGTTGGAATAATGACAATGTTCCAGTATAAAAACGATTTTTTTGGCGAAAACAACAATGCTCTTTATCCAACAATGCAGCTGATACATACACAAAACCAAGGTATTATCGAGGGTGTTAAAAACTCGGCAAATATAAGGTTTATGGCTCGGCTAGCTAATATTTTTAAAGACGAAGATATCAAAAAAGAACGAAAGAGATTCACCGAAGAAAACCTGTCGACCGACAATAATTCCGGCGTACTGATGTTTGATAACAAATATGCAGACGTAAAGCAAATAATCAGTAGGCCGTTTATCGTGGATTCAGCCCAGATGGAGCTGATTAAAAATAATGTGTTTAACTATTTTGGAGTAAACGAAAAGATTCTCCAAAACAATTTCAATGAAGATGAATGGAATGCGTTTTACGAGGGCAAGATTGAACCGTTCGCAATCCAGCTCAGTTTGGTAATGTCTAATATGACATTCACAGAAAGAGAAATTGCGTTTGGTAATCAGATAATCTTTTCGGCCAATAGACTGCAATACGCCAGTAATAAAAGCAAGTTGGACATAGTCGTGCAATTATTTGACCGCGGTATCCTCACAAGAAATGAGGGCCGCGAAATCTTTAATATGGCACCAATAGAAAATGGAGATAAATATTATATTCGCAAAGAATACGCAGAAGTAAATCATCTTGCAGAAGCACAAGGAATAATAGGGGGTGGAAACAATGCCAATCAAAGCGAACAGGGAATATCGAGCGATAGTGATGCCATTTCGACAGCCGGAGGCGGAGAAACGAATTGACAGCGATTATTATGTGGAAGGATATGCAACGACATTTAACAAGCCGTATCTGTTGTATGAATGGGATGGTGTGCAATATTTTGAACAAATAGACAGGCACGCTTTAGACGGCGCTGATTTATCGGATGTAATAATGCAATACGACCATCAGGGGAAAGTCCTTGCAAGGCTATCCAATGGTACTTTAGGGATAGAGCCTGACGACAATGGGCTTTTTATTTATGCTGATTTATCAAAATCGGCAGCGGCAAAAGAACTTTATGAAGAAATCAGAAACGGCTTAGTAACAAAAATGTCATGGGCTTTTACGGTGGCAGAGGATGAGTATAACCGAGAAACCCACACAAGGACAATAAAGAAAATTAAAAAGGTTTACGATGTGTCCGCTGTTTCCATACCGGCAAACGGCGATACAGATATATCTGCGCGGTCTTGGCTCGACGGAGTGATTGATGCCGAGAAACGGGAGGCGTTAGAGCGCAGGAAAAAGATAATAAAACTATTAATTGATATGGAGGTATAAGATATGAATAAGAGATTGCAGGAAATTGAAGCAAGGTTAAACCAGATCAAAGTTGAGCTTGAACAGGACGGCGCCGATGTCGACGCCCTTGAGCAGGAAGTGAAGAACTTGACCGAGGAAAGAAAGCAGATCCTTGAGAAGGCAGAAAAAAGAAGTAAAATCATTAATGACATTACGAGCGGTGCTGGAACCGTAATTAATGATTTTCTTCCGAAGCCCGAGGAAAGAAAGAAGGAGTTTACTGCCGATACCATCCTTGATACACCGGAGTATAGGAGTGCGTATCTGAAAAGACTGCAAGGAAAAGAACTGAACGATGTTGAAAAGAGGGCATTAACCACTGCGTCAAACAGCGCAGGTGCGGCAGTACCAACAACTACCTTAAATAAAATAATTGATAAGCTGCGCCAGACCAGCGCATTATTCCCGAGAATTACTGTATCGTATGTGCCTGGCAATTTATCTCTTGTTGTGGCAAATGCTAAAAATGCCGCTAACTGGAAAACAGAAGGCGCAGACGGCACACCCGCTGACGATACAGTAGTAAATGTAAATCTTACCGGATATGAGCTTATTAAACTTGTGGAAATTTCCGCAGCCGCCGAGGCTATGACTATTGATGCATTTGAAGATTATATTGCATCTGAAATCGGCAGACAGCTTGCTATTGCCATTGAAAACGCAATCCTTAATGGTGATGGTGACGGAGAGCCTACCGGTATTTTGGAGGGCATTACATGGACTTCTGACAATTCCACAACATGGGCTTCAAACGGTACAGTTGGATATGACAATCTTGTTGATGCACTTGCATTGCTGCCTACACTGTATCACAACAATGCAATATTCGTCATGAATAGAAAGATGCTGTTTGGCGGCATCAGAAAAATTAAGACTGACGACAAGCAGCCCATCTTTACCTACAATCCGCAGGACGCAGCTAGAAACTCCATCCTTGGTTATCCTGTAGTAGTAGACGACTATATGCCTGACGATACAATCTTGCTTGGAGATTTCAGTTACTACTACATGAATTTTGCAAAATCTCCGGAAATCAGCGTATCAAGAGAAGCGGGCTTTAAGTCTGGGAAGGTTACATACAGGGGTTTAGCTGTAGCCGATGGTAAGCCGGCTTTGGCCGAAGCGTTCGTAAAGATTAGCAAAGCCTCTGAATAAATACGTATTAAAGGGAGGGTTTTAAACTCTCCCTTTTTCTTCTAAGGCGGTGATTAAATGCTGGAAAAAGTCAAAAACGCATTGCGAATTAGCGGAGACGAACATAATGACGAAGTACAGGACTTGATAAACGCGGCAAAAACGGATCTTATTTCGTCCGGTGTTAAAAAGATAAGTGAGGACGACGCTCTTATTATTAGAGCTATAATTCTCTATTGCAAGGCACATTTTGGTTATGATGATATGGCAGACAGATTCATGCAGGCCTATGAAGCTTTAAAGATACACCTTGCTTTATCATCTGAATATACGGCAGGTGATTAACCATGAGAGACTACAGACACAAAATCACATTCCTTAAAAGAAGCAAAGGTCATGATAAATATGGAGATCCGATAGATGTATGGGTGCCTGTAGAAGGTAAAACTGACATCTGGGCAAGCATGGAGCCGTTATTAGGCAATGAGTATTTTACGGCTTTTACCGCAAACAGTAAGGTAGAAGTCAAGTTTAATATGAGATATATTTCCGGGATTACAAATGACATGAGGATACAATACGGGGACGACATATACGAGATATTGTCTGCCGTGAATGTCAAAGGCCTCAACCGGGAATTACTCTGTTATTGTAAGCTGGTGAAGCCATGAGATTAAAGCTTGAAGTCGATGCAAGAGAGCTACAAAAGAACCTAAAAAAACTCGGCAAGGTGCCACAAAAACACGTTACAGCAGCAGCTAAAAAGGGCATGAACATAGTACTTAAAGATGCTAAAAGCAATGCTCCGTATGATACCGGACAACTTAAAAAGGGCATGATTCTGCAAGGCGAGAAATCCCGGTATAAAGGCAAGAAGGTTTACCGGGTTGTCTTTGACCCAGCTATGAATGACGTATTTCAGAAAAAAGTTAAAAATCCGGGCGAATCTGGCAGTCCAAACGCAAAGGATACAGCTTATTACCCGGCATCTATGGAATACGGATATTTTGCCCGGAACGGCAGGTATATCCCGGGATACAGGTTTATACATAATTCTTTACAAAACAATGCAGAAAAAATGGAGCGAACGATAATAACTACTATGAAGCAAAAGATTGATGCAGAAATCAGAAAGGCAGGGTTGAAATAATGGAAGCGGCATTAAGATATGAACTGGAAAGTAAAATACCCGAATTAACCGAAGAAGTCTATCCCACAAACGCGCCAGAAACAGCGTCTAAGCCTTATCTGGTTTATGCGAGAATCAACACCGACAGGACAAAATTACTATCAGGATACACAGACGACCAGGCATTAAGTTTTATGTTCTCATGTATGGCAACAAGATACGGCGATATGAAATCCTTGACCAATAAGGTTGAGGATTTTTTATTGTCCTTGCCCGGCACATACATAGGCGAGGATAAAGACATATATGTCCAAGACCTGACAATCAACAATATAGCAGAGCAATACGAGCACGAACTCAAGGTCAATCGAGGAATAATTGATTTCACAATCTATATCTAAGGGAGGTATAAGATATGTCAGCTAAAGCTACAAGAGCATTAGGGACAACCTTGAAAAAGGATGATCAAAATATCGGTGGTTTAACCAGCATTGGTGGAATTGAAATTACTGCTGATACTATTGACGTTACATCTCTTGATTCCGATGGAGGATACAGAGATTTTCTAGGGGCGTTTAAAGACGGTGGAGAAGTGCCCATTGAAGGTTATTTTAGACCGGAAGATGCAGGACAGCTTGCTTTACAAGAATCTCTTGACGAAGGACAACCGGAAGACTATACCATAGAATTTCCAACCACTCCGAAAGCTACTTGGACATTCAAGGGAGTTGTAACCGCATTTAAAGTCGGCGATGCAGAAGTTGATGGAACAATTGCATTCGGAGCCACCATCAAGGTATCCGGTAAGCCGGTTTTGACAATTGCCGCAAGTTAATCGGGCAGGCACGCCTGCCCTTTTTAAACAAGGAGGGAATTATGAAATTTAGTATCAAAACATTGGACAACAGAAAGCGCAAAGCATACATAGACAATAACGATATATCCAAATGCGTAACAGGGTTAAGGATAGACATAGAGCCGCTAATGCCGGCTGATATAACATTACATACAACAGCAGATATAGACGACATCATAGAAGATAATGCAAATATTTATATTATGATCGGAGATAAGAAATACAGGATTGTTGAGGAGGTTTAATATGGCTTACGTTGAAATAAAACTAGACAAGACAAGAAACCTTAAATACGGCATGAGAGCATTAGACCGTGTTGAAAAGAAACTCAAAAGAAAAATATCACAAATTGACATGAATAACTTATCCATGGAAGAAACAGCTACATTTATATGGGCGGGATTGGTGCATGAGGATAAAGAATTAACCGTGGAAAAAGTCATGGATCTTGTGGATGAATACTCAAATTTAAACGAAGTCAGCTTAAAGTTGGTCGAGGCTATGAATTTGGCGTTTAATAATGGTGAACAACCAAAAAACTAGATGAAGGTGAGAAGCCAGAAGAATTTGATATATACAAAGAACTGGAACTCGCCTTTTCTATTGGAATCAGTATAAGCGAATTTTGGGAAATGACCCCTTATGAGTTATCCGTGGCCGTAAGGGGTTTTTGCAAGCAAAAAGAAAGAGAAGCAGAAGAACATAAAGCCAAACTAAATAATCTAAGAACAATATTAATCGAACAAGCACTACTCTTGTCAAGATGGGTATGGAAAAAACAAATAAGCAAAAAAGAAATTGAAGATGTGCTTAACATAGATAAACCGAAAAACAAAGAAATGACCGACGAAGAAATGCTAGTAATGGTTAAGACACTAAATGCATTGTTCGGCGGGGAGGTGCGAATAGAAGATGGCTCAAAGAAGTAACTTTATTGTTCGTGGCGGTGCGGACTTCTCGGGATTGCATAAAGCCCTCAATCAGACGCAAAAAAGGCTGTCTGTATTCCAAAACACGGTAAATAAATCTTTTAAACTTATCGGCATAACACTTAGCGGAATTGCAGTCGGCAAATTAGTAAAAGAAAGTACAAAAATGGCTATGTCTGTAGAATCGTCCATAGACAACATACGTTGGAATATGGGCAACGCGTCAAAAGTCTTTGATGCGTTTGTTGATACACAATCTAAAGTCCTGGGAATGGCTCGCAAGGACGCTTATGTATATGGCAGCGTATATTCGAATTTGCTCGGCAGCTTCTTGACAAACACCGAACAAGTGGCGTATGAAACAGAAAACCTTATGAAAGCCACTGCGGTTATAGCAAGCAAAACAGGCCGAACATATGAAGATGTTGCTAATCGTATCCGGAGCGGCCTCTTGAGAAATACAGAAGCTATTGAAGATTTAGGAATATATACGCAAGTTGCCATGATTGAAAGCACAGAAGCATTTAAGAAATTTGCTAACGGCAAATCATGGAATAAATTAAGCTACCAAACACAGCAACAGATTTTGCTTGCGTCTATTTTGGAACAAGCCTATAAACGTTACGGAGACACCCTCGCCGACACTACACAGACAAAACAGGCTCAATTTTTGGCGAGCCTTAATAATATAAAGTTAAATATCGGACAAGCATTCCTGCCTATTTACAATGTTGTATTACCCGCTTTAACAGCATTGGCTGCCAAAATAGAAAACATAACAGCTCATATTGCGGCGTTTTCTCAATCTATTTTCGGACAGGCAAAAGCGGTTGAAGTAACCGAAGACTATGCTGACGCAATCGGTAATGTTGGAGATGCAGTAGAAGAAGCAGGAAAAAAAGCCAAAAAATCCATCGCACCGTTTGACGAGATTAATCAAATAGCTACGGCGGCAGCAGATAATGCATCAAACATTAGAACACCGTCGCCGAGTAAATCTCAAATTAAATCAACTGTTACTGCCACAGATAAGACCGGGACGTTTGCGGATACTATCGAAAAGTTGAAAGATGCGGTCGAACCAACTATTAAGGCTTTGGGAAGACTTAAAGACACGCTGGAACCGATAGGCAAGTTTGTTTTTGATAATATTAAGAATTTTTATGAGGAATGTTTAAAACCTATCGGGAAATGGGTTTTAGGCGAAGGATTGCCGAGACTGCTAGATGTTGGTACAGGGCTACTAAAAAGCATTAATTGGAACAGCTTGACTCAAGCCCTAAAGAATTTATACCAGGCCTTAGCACCCTTTGCCATATCTGTTGGTAAAGGATTAATCGAATTTATTGAGGTTATAGCCGAAATATTAAAACCTATCATTTCTGAGACAGCTGATTTATTAGCAAAAGCAATAAACGCCATTGCTAACGCCATTAAGAAAATCCCCGAGGATGTTGCAGTAGCGATTGGCGGCGCAATCGGAGGAATAGCCACAGCGATTTTAATGTTCGAAGGAGCCACAGCAATACCGGGAATTATTAAAAAGATAAGCACGGTATTAGGCGGATTTATTGATGGTATTGCAAAACATCCTTTGCTTACCATTGCAGCTGGTATAGGGGCAATAGTTGGAGCACTTGTAGCATGGCAAAAATTTAAGTTTAATGAATCGGATACAGGCAAGCTATTAAAACGCATTAAAGACCTTGACGAAGCTACAAAGAAACACAACGACGGCGTAAAAGTTGCAATAGAGCTATATAAGCAAAGAGAGCAGGACATAGAAGCTGAATATGGCGCCGTCGAACTGCTTGCTAAAAAATATTTTGAATTAGCAGACCAAGAAAGTTTAACTAACGAACAGCAGGCATTACTCAAAGTATATGCGCAAGAACTTATTGAAAAAATTCCAGAGCTATCTAAATTAATTGACGCACAAACCGGAGCGTACAAAGGAACAAAAGAAGAGATTCAAGAGTTAATAACAAGAACTAAAGAATATTATTTAGTTCAAGCGGCCCAAGAAAAGTTGATTGAACTGGGTAAACAATATTATGAGACAGAGCGGATACTGGCCGAACGACAACAAGAACGATACAACATGATGGAACAGATACGCAAAAAACAAGGCCAGTTAGACAAGCTTATTAATGAGCAGTCTATACCTATACAGTATCAGTCAACCAAGGCACAAAATAAATACTACAAAGCGGTAGCAGAAACAGAGAAAGAAATCAGAGAGCTTTACAAGCAACTAGAAGAATTTGACAAGGTTACAGAAGAAACAAGGCAATCTCAAAAGCAAATTAACAAAGAGTGGGAATATGCCACTAATTATATTAGTCAGTATGCGACAACCGCTCAAACCGAGATACCTAAAATTAAAAAGACTGTCAATGATACTCTAGATACCGTAGAAACACAGGTATCTAATTTTAAATTACCAAATATAAAAATAGGCCTCGAGGTAGACACAAGTGCATTATCATCTTTATCCTCGACAACCTGGCACCAGAAATACGGTAATGTTGTCAAACCGGCATTATATGCAACAGGCGGCTTCCCTGAAACGGGGGAGCTTTTTATTGCGAATGAGAGCGGACCTGAATTGGTAGGGCGCATTGGCAATAGAACAGCCGTCGCCAATACAGATCAGATTACCGAAGGAATATCTCGGGGTGTTGCGGTAGCAAATGCCGAAGAAGTTATGTTGTTAAGAGAGCAAAATCGATTACTACAGGCAATTTTACAAAAAACCGGCATAACCACACGGCAGATTTACGATGCAGTAGTGACAGAGAACAACACAATGCGCAAACGCGGTTTAAATCCGCTGTTGGCTTAGGAGGGATAGCATGAGTTATAACGGATACTTATTTAAAGTCAACGGACAAATTTTCCCTCATAAATACATATCTCCTGGAACATACCAAGTTACGCCGAACCAAACACAAGATGTTGACAGTTATGTTGATGGTGATGGCAAATTACATCGTAATGTATTGCCACATAGGCGTACAAAGTTTGAATTTACAACTCCACACATAAAAGAGCCGGATAACAGGGTTATACAAGCCCTGTTTCCGGACGATTTAACTGTTAATGTAGAGTATTGGAATCCCCGCAAAGGAATATACGAAACAGCGGTATGTTATACACCTGATACAACGTTTACGGTGTATGATTCAGATGATACCGATATTCTATACAGCCCTTTAAGAATAGCATTTATCGAATACTAAGGAGGGGATATGGATGTTAAATATCGCCCCGGAGTTGAAAGAATTATACAAGCAAGACAGTGTCCCAAAAGCATATGATATATATTTTCCTGCGCTGGATTTACATATAACTAACGACAGACTTGTTGACGGCAGTTTTGAGTTAACCGAAAGCTTGTGTAGTAGTAATGACTTGGTTTTTGGCTCATGTGAAGCTGCGGAAGTCAGATTTACTGTTGCGGATATAGAGCAAGACTTAACAGGCCAGTGGTTTACTATACATCAAATAATAGATGATTACGACCCTGTACCATTCGGGATATTTAAAGTAGGCAGCTGTAAAAAACAGTCAGACAAAAGGTTTAAAGACATAATTGCCTATGACGCTTTGGCAAATATTGATGTTGATGTGGCCGGATGGTATAATTCCATGTTTCTGTCCGGAAACGAAAAATATACATTAAAGCAATTCCGTGAAAGTTTGCTTGATTATCTCGGAATTGAATACGAAGACGAAACCCTTCCGAACGATGGTATGATTGTCGAGAAAACTACAGACGTAACACAAATAAGCGGCAGGGAAGTGCTACAAAAATGCGTCGAGCTTAACGGTGCTTTTGGGCATATAAATCGTTATGGGAAATTTGAGCATGTAATTCTGGAGCCCGGGTACGGTTTATATCCATCCGAAGATTTATACCCAAGCAATGGCCTATACCCAGTAGATGAAAATAATACAACATATATTAACGAAAACTTAATAGATGAAACAGTAGCGAATTCCCTGCGCCGCCGGCCGGTAGAGTTTGAAGAATACACCGTGCAAGAAATAGATAAATTAATTATCCGCACTGAAGAGGACGACATAGGCTCAATTGTCGGCACAGGTAGCAACACATATATTATTCAAGATAACTTTCTTGTATACGGGAAATCGGCAAGTGAGCTAGAACAGATAACGCGAAATGCTTATGGCAATATGGCAAAGCGCCCTTACAGACCTTATAAAGCGGAGATTGTCGGGTTACCATACATTGAGGTTGGTGACACATTGTTATTTACAGGCGACAACCCAATTACTGGGTATGTGTTGCAAAGAACTTTGTTCGGGATACAGGCGTTAAAAGATGAAATAATAACACAAGGCAAAGAAAAACGGGAACAGAATTTTAATATTAATACCGAAATAATCAGGCAGAAAGGTCGAATTGCCCGGATAAAGAAAGATGTTGAGGGCGTCAGGATTGAAGTTGAAGATTTGGCAGCGGAAACAGCAAGTAAATTTGAGCAAACCGCTACCCAAATATCTGCCGAGGTTAGCAGGGCAATCGGAAAAGAGCAGGAACTGTCTGGCCGCATAGACGTTATGGCTGGACAAGTTGTCTTAAAAGTAGATGCCAATGGAAATGTTGCTGCTGTGGAGTTGGATGCAGATCCAAGCGAAGGAACATCTGTAAAAATTAAGGCTGACAATATACAGCTTGAGGGCCTTGTTACCGCCAATGGATATTTTAAAATACTGCCAGATGGCTCAATGGAAGCTACCAACGGCAAATTCAGCGGCTCAGTTTATTCTTACGGAAATGAAGGGTCTATGGAAATAACTGGCGCTCGACTTGTTGCGAGAAACCTTAATAATGAAGTAATAGCATGGATTAATCCATCAGGAGAAATACACGGAATCGATGTTAGAACAGTAGAAATAACCTGTACAAAATTAAATGGCTCTACTCCAATAACATCTGATAATGTTTCGTCACAAAGTGTTTATAAGGCAACTTATGCAGATAAAGCCACAAGTGCAGATTATGCTACGGAAGCAGTACATGCTTCATTTGCAGATTTAGCTAACCGTACCCCAGTTGCCGATACCGCAAGAGGTATATCATATTCTGGTGATCCAACAAATTGGAATGGTGTATATTTATCTGCAAATTATAATTTTAGACCGGCAAACGACAACTATTCTTCATGTGGAACATCTGAAGGTAAATGGTCGTCTGTTTGGGTTTATAATGGCAATATTCAATCTTCGGATATAAGAGAGAAGAAAGAGATCCTGCCGCTTGAGGATGATGAGCGTTTTCTAAAATTTGCAAAAATGATTGTGCCGTATACTTACAAGATGCTAAACGGCACCAGCGGAAGAAAACATATTGGTTTTATTGCACAATATGTTGAAGATGCTATGAAAGAATGCGGTATATCTGATATGGAGTTTGCGGGCTTAATAAAGGCTCCAGTATACGCCAAAAAATTGAAAGATAGTAATGGAAATGAGCTTAACGAGTATGATACAACAAGCGAAATAATTGACTATACATATCATTTGCGTTATGAAGAATTTATACCTTTGATATTTTTATGGCTGCGAAGCTTAAATATTGATTAATATTTGCAAATGCTGTTGATTTATGGCAAATCCTATTATATATTAATAATAGGAGGTGCGTTTATAATGAAAAAGGCGTTATCCGTATTATTAGTGTTGGTATTGTTGTTAATGCCTAAATATGCAATGGCCAAAGAGGGATATAATACATCCTACAAAATAACCGAAGACGATTATTATATAGAATTTGAGGTTAAGCAAAAAGATTTATATCTCAATAATTTTTACGCAGGGCAAAAACTTAATGACTATATTATTGACGGGTATTGTACATATAAAGGGTACTGGTTCGACTATGTTGTTTGGGAAAACCCTGATTATGTGATACAAGAAGGAACCCAAGAAATCATAATAGGCCTTAAGAAAAATAAAGGGATAACATTTAGTATTACCATGGAAGGGGTTGTATTACAAAATGAGTCAAAACCCACACAAAAAAGAAAACTAATATCAGAATGGGTGGATAATCCCAACGGCAGAGGTGTAAGTGTATTACAATATAGCGATTTTTCGGAGCTACCTGGCATACCTATATATGACGCAGAAACCGGCATGCCGGTAAGCGGTAAAATTATATATCCTAATCTTGATAATAGTAGGCTTGGAACGTATGATTTGGAATGGTTATTTATACCTGACGATCCAACATACGAAGAATTGTCGGGAACGATACGGGTCGAGGTAAGAGTGCCAGAAGAACCCGACGAACCGACAACTCCGTCACTTACTGCTACAAAGATTATGCTTGATAGCATGACAAGTTATGACATTAACCTTAATAACAAAATTTTGGGTAGTAAATATAAATGGACAAGCAGCAATCCTAAAGTAGCAAAGGTTAATGAGAAAAATGGCTTTGTAACGGCAGTATCAGAAGGCACAGCAATTATTACCTGTGAAATTACTCTGCCAAATGGCACAACACAAATATTACAGTCCCTTGTGACCGTAGGCTATGACGAGAATGCACCTGTCTTGACCGATACTCAACTGGATTTAGAAATTGGGGATAAATACGACATAAATGTGGAAAATAAAATTGCAAAATCAAAATATCGCTGGGTAAGCTCCGATCGAAATGTGGTTAAAGTAAACTCCAGCAATGGCAAAGTAACCGCAGTTGGACCGGGCGTTGCGTATATAGCATGCACGATTACGACACCGGAAAATCAGGTAATTGTCCTCCGGTGTGATGTAACGGTAACGGAACCAGAAGAATAAAAATAGAAAATTATTCACAGAGCAGATCGAAAAGGTCTGCTCTTTTTATATGCAAAGAAAGGGGGATATAAATGTCAGATAATACAAAACCCGAAAAAGGTATTAACTTAAGAATCCAAGAGACAAAAGAAAAAATTGCAGATGTTATTAACGAGTCTCAATTACCGCCTGGAATTACATTAATGATATTAAATGAATTTGCGGGGCAGGTACAGCGGCAGAACGCATATATGATTGAAATTGAAAAGAAAGCATTAGAGGAAGGAGAGAAGAAAGATGGCATACAGGTATAATAGAATAAATTGGCAGAATAAACCTAATGTGGCAACGCCGATAAGTGCCGAAAATCTTAACAAGATGGATAAAGGTATTGACGATAACGATAAAGCTATTGGTGATTTAGCGCAACTAAATACATTAAATAAATCCAGTTTGGTGTCGGCAGTAAATGAGCTAAATAATAATTTAACTACGGTTATAAGAAATATTAAAGATTTAATTGTTATAAATAATAGTAACTTTACTATAGAGGAAGCAAAGGTAGTAAAGAGTGGAAAGAATGTGGAACTCTTCTTGATTTTAATAAAAAATAGTGCAATAATTATGAATGAAAATTTTATAATTACTATGCCATCTGAATATAGACCGGCTTCAAACATTACATCCAGTTGTATCTTGCATGATATTATTGATTATCCATCATGGGGGTGTAAGAATATTGGATTTGTTTATTTTGCGTCAGATGGAGGGTTGCTCGTTAGGGATTACAATAATTCGTCTTGCAGGTGTGCCATAATTTCCCTTAGTTTTCTTACGGTATAGTAAAGTAGCAACCACTCATCCATATATGAGAGGTATCAGTAAAATCTCCTACCTTAAGAGCATTGTAAACATTCGAACTGTTGTTGCCTAATTTAGAGATTACTGCGTTTGAACCATCAGTAATGTAGCCAACTGTATCCGTGGTTGGGGCAACGAGATTTACACACTTTACATTAAATAAAGCTCTGTTAGTCGAACCAGCAGAACTTGCAAACGGAAAACCGCCTATTGTTAAAACGTTTGCACTTTCACCTGTAGGCTTTGTTATTATTTAGCGAAGTAATCATGACCTTAAAGGGTCTATTTTTTATGTTTAGAAAGGAATGATTTTATGGAAAAGATAATCTTAAAAAACGGTCAGGAATTTTATGTGCCTCAGCTTGGTGTCGTAAGTAACGATATAACCAAGCGCCGGCGTATAACAATAAAAACCGACATGGATTACAATGATATACTGGCCATCATGTCTGACAAGGATAATATAAGCCGGATAACTTATGCCCTCGAAAACGGCACAGTGATAACTATATATGCTGACTGCGTATCGCTTAAATCCTTGACCAAGGATTTTGACAACGGAACATATGTGGCTGAGTTTGGAACGGACGCTACAGAAAGGATAGTGCAGGAACTGCAGGCAAAAGTAGAGCAGATGCAGCGAACCATAGATGAGCTTAAGGGCGCTAAAGAGGATGAAAATGAGCCATCAGACGATGAAACAGAAGGGGTGGAATAAATGCCTTATACTTATATTGGAGTAAATAACGGAAACGGATGGAAAAACCTTCCATCAAGAGAAACGCCGAGAAATGCTGCTAATTTTAACATCATGGAGAACGGCATCAAGGGGGCTTATCAAGGCCTTAATGAGCTTGACAGTAAAATTGACCGGGAAGTAGATGCTATAAATCAGGATATTAGCGCTATAAACGCTAGGGTAGACACGCTTGAATCCATGACCGATCTTGCCGTAATCGACACCCAAAGCGGCAGTTTTGTACAGTCTACCATTGCCGATGATTGCGTTGCCGAAGTAACAATCGAGGGCAAGACAGTTGTTACTCCACTAGACCCAAGCAAGGATATAAGTCCGGATAATCCTGCGACAATTGAGAGTGTCGGGGATGAACCGTTTGATGTGG
>ENA-OWOZ01001897-OWOZ01001897.1-bioreactor-metagenome-genome-assembly--contig:-NODE-1897-length-17215-cov-5.245711_pt1 | contig 17215 bp, 16 predicted proteins | sample MGYA00238140_ERZ651804 | MGnify/ENA primary metagenome ERZ651804 (study PRJEB26910, sample SAMN07631232) | bioreactor metagenome | isolation source: Switchgrass digestor | place: USA: Dartmouth... | reverse complement strand
GAAGTTGTTGAAATGCTCGGTTCGGAAACCTTGTTATATCTTGTGGTTGATGAAGTTGACTTTGTTGCAAGGGTTAACCCAAGAACTAAGGCTAAACCTGGCGACAGAATTAAAGTTGCTTTTGATGCTAATAAGATTCATCTGTTTGACAAAGAAACAGAGAAAACTATAATGAATTAATAAGCAATTAAAAGCATACAAAAAGGGAAAGATTAATTTAATCTTTCCCTTTTTTATTTTTTGTGTATAATATATATTATGGCACAATCACATAATTATTATAATTAGTCCCTTGTTACATACAGAGAATAGCATGCTGAAGAATGTTATGCATTGTATTTAAACATAGTAGAAAATAATCGAATTTTAAAGTGCTGTTTTGTGTTGTGGGGATGACAGGGGGGACAAAATTGTCGGTCAAGCTTTATCAAAGTTTAGTTAATCAGGTAAAGGGTATAATCGAGGATGAGTTCGGTATTATGGATGATACCGGGCTTATTTGGGCGTGTTCAAATGAAAAGGCTAATGGTCAGAATAATCCTTTGGCAGCTGAAGTGATGAAAGCTAAAGATCCCTTTGTTGTCATTGACGGACAATCCTTTCTTAAAGTTTATATAAAAAATAAGCTTGAGTTTATTGCTTTTATAAAATCACAAGATAAAGAAAACTATAAATACTTGTCTTTGATTTCAATAAACGCAATTAATATGAAGAATTATTATGAAGAAAAATATGATAAATTAAATTTCTTAAAAGGAATAATTATGGACAATATTCTACCCGGTGATATTACGCTAAGGGCTAAAGAGCTCCATTTGGCCAATAATGTCAATCGGGTTGTTTTTCTTATAAATACAGAAAAATCTAAAGATATATATACTCATGAAATAATTGAAGGATTGTTTCCCAGCAAAAACAAAGATTTTGTTATTGTTTTGGATGATGAGAATACCGTCTTGATCAAAGAACTTAAGTCGGAATTTGACCAAAAAGAGATAACAAAAATTGCAAAAATAATTATAGACACTTTATCGTCAGAACTTGTAAAGTCTAAAGTAGGTGTAGGTACAGTTGTAGATAACATAAAGGATATAGGCAGGTCTTATAAAGAAGCAGAAATGGCACTACTAATTGGAGGTATATTTGATGATGATAAACAGGTAAACGATTATAACAAGTTGGGGATAGGAAGGTTGATTTATCAGTTGCCTACAACATCTTGTACCCTTTTCCTTAATGAGGTTTTCAAGGAAGGCTCATTTGAATCTCTAGATCAGGAAACTATGTTCACTATTCAAAAGTTTTTTGAAAATAACTTAAATGTAAGTGAAACGTCGAGACAATTGTATATCCACAGAAATACTCTAGTTTATAGGTTAGATAAGATTCAAAAAGTTACCGGGCTTGATTTGAGAATGTTTGACGATGCTATAATTTTTAAAGTTGCTATGCTTGTAAAAAAATACCTTGACAGCGATAAAAGATTTATGTAGACCTAGATTGTTTAAAAGGTTGTCTTAACAGCTAGAGAAGGTTTTTTAAGGAAAACGTAGAATATAACTAATATAACGATTTGGAGTTACTTTAGGAGGTAAAAGTGGTAGAATTTAGATCTGTTACAAAAGAGTATCCTAATGGAACAGTAGCACTTAAGGATGTTAATATAAATATAAGTAAAGGTGAATTTGTTTTTATTGTTGGACAGAGTGGATCCGGAAAGTCCACTATGCTGAAGCTTATTTTAAAGGAAGAAGACCCGACTTCAGGAGAAGTCTTTGTAAACGGATATAATGTTTCGGCGTTGAAGCGTAAAGAAATACCTTATTTAAGAAGAAGTTTGGGAGTTGTGTTTCAAGATTTCAGGCTTCTTCCCAATAAAACAGTTTACGAAAATGTTGCCTTTGCAATGCAGGTTACAGAGGCCCTTCCAAGGGAGATGAGAAGGCAGGTGCCAATGTCTTTGGCTCTAGTGGGACTTAGTAAAAAAGCCAATATGTATCCCGGACAACTTTCCGGAGGAGAACAGCAGAGGGTGGCATTGGCGAGAGCTTTGGTTAACAATCCAGCGTTGCTTATAGCCGATGAGCCTACAGGAAATTTAGACCCTGAAACTTCTTGGGAGATAATGAAGCTGCTTTCGGAAATTAACTGCAGAGGCACAACTGTGATTGTAGCTACTCATGAAAAAAGTATAGTTGATTCGATGAAAAAGAGAGTAATTGCTATTGATAAAGGTACTATAGTTAGGGACCAAGAGAAAGGACAGTACGGAGATGAAATTAAGAACAACCAAATATATTTTTAAAGAAGGTTTGATAAATGCATATAGAAACAAGCTTATGTCTTTAGCTTCAGTAAGTGTTGTTACAGCATCAATGATTGTGTTGGGCTTGTTTTTGGTTATTTCAATAAATTTAAACCACAATATAAGGAAACTGGAAGAACAACCTCAAATGCAAGTTTTTTGTGACCCAGAGTTAGATGATGAGCAAATCAAGGTTATTGAACAGGCCATTAAAAATGACAGTAGAGTAAAAAAATATACATACGTTTCAAAGAAAGAAGCTTTGGAAAAAGCAAAGGAAATGTTAGGAGAGGATCAGAATGTAATTGAGGGCCTAGGAGACGACTTTATGCCTGTATCGTTCATTGTTGAGTTAAACAACCTAAAAGAAGCGCCTGATGTAGTATCGGCCTTCAAATCAATACAAGGTGTTAGCAATGTGAGATACTCGCAGGAACGGATTGACATTATTTTGAAGATAGCTACCTGGGTTCAGATTGGAAACATAGTACTAATAATTATTTTACTGGCAGTAGCCATGTTTATCATATCTAATACCATTAAATTAACTGTATTTGCCCGACGAAAAGAAATAAATATTATGAAATATATAGGGGCAACCGATTGGTTTATAAGATGGCCTTTTATTATAGAAGGTGTTGTTATAGGACTGATAGGAGCAGTTATAGGTTTTGTTGCTATTAGTATCATATATGCGTTGCTTTCAAACAAAGTTAGCGAAGGAATAAATATTATTTCTCTGGTTAGTTTGAGGGAACTCCAGTTTGTTGTTACTTATACCTTTGCATTGGTGGGTACTGTAATAGGTGCATTGGGAAGTGCTGTTTCGATTAGAAAGTATCTACATGTTTAGAATTATATGATATAATAATTTTGGTATAATTTCTTTAAAGTCTTTGGAAAAAAGAAAGGTTATTTGTATAGGAATGGACCAATCCAACAAATGAAAAGAATTAAGCAAGGAGGTATTGACTTTGAAGAAGGCATTGAGCATTTTTATATCTCTTGCAATAGGTATGTCACTTATGGTGCCAGCTTTTGCGGATAAGCTTACGGAGGTTCAAAATCAAAAAAAGACCGTTGACAAAAAAATTAGTGATTTGAATAAGGAAAAAAAGAACCAAGAACAGAAGTTGAAATCTGTAAAAGAGCAGAAAGAAGAAATCGAAGCAGCTCAGAAACAAGAACAGCAAAAATATGATAAATTGGTAAGTGAAATAGAGGAATTAAAACAAAGTATTGCAGAGCTTGATAAATCCATTGAAGCCAGTGAGAAAGAATACAATGAAAAGCTGGAACTTTTAAAAGTGAGATTAAGAGTAATGTATGAGAATTCGGATTATACATATATTGATACATTGGCTCAGTCAAAAAGCGTGATAGATTTTTTTGAGAGACTTGAATTGATGTCAACAATTACTAAGAAGGATAAAGAGATTGTTGAAAGTATAAAGCAGGCAAAACAAGACATTGAGTACAAGAAGCAATTGGTTGTCGGACAAAAAGAACAGGTTCAATTGAAAGCGGATGAGTCCTTAAAAACTATAGGCAATTTAAGTGCTACTCGGGCTAGTTTGGACGACCAAATAAAAGAGATAAATACTAGACTTAAGAAAATTGAACAAGAAGAAGACAAACTAATAAGTCAATCCAATGCTTTGGTTAACCAGATTAAAAGCTTACAGAAAAGTGGATCTTATGCCGGCGGAAGCATGACTTGGCCTTGTCCTAGTTCAAAAACCATATCTTCTTATTATGGAAACAGGCTTCATCCGATACTTAAAAAATATAAGATGCATACAGGAATTGATATATCGGCTAGCCAAGGATCTTCAATAGTTGCGGCTAACAAAGGAACTGTAATCATGGCGGGATGGCAAAGCGGTTATGGTTATACTGTTGTTGTTGACCATGGAGGAGGAATAACAACATTGTATGCCCACTGCAGCAAGATTTTAGTTAGTGTCGGACAGTCGGTAAAAGCAGGTGAAACTATTGCAAAAGTAGGCAGCACAGGAATGTCTACAGGACCGCATTTGCACTTTGAAGTTAGAAAAAATGGAGCTACCACAAATCCATTGAATTATGTAAGTAATAAATAAATTGTGATCCTATGTATTTTATAGGTCCGGAATTATCCGGACCTTATTTCAAGTCTTATAGGTTTTATATAAAAAATGAACTTATTATATTATTTAATTCATCAGCATATGATATAATGATAAATAGCCTAAAGCTGCATTGATTGCATCGCTTTTCAGTAAAAAGTAAAAGTTAATGTTTGAGTAAGTTGAAATGTCAAATGCTTTTCTTGAGTTGAAAGGGAAGTGTAAAATAAGGGGCTTTGTGCCCCAAAGTTTATTTTATCAAATTTAAATCCGAACCGTGAGGGGATTAAAGGGAGTGTTTATGTTTTGAGTAAAAATGTATTTGTCAGAAAAGTTTTGCCCATTATTGTAATTGTCGTAATGACAAATCTTATTACTGCCATGGGAGTTTTAATGTGGCATTATTTGACGCCAAATTACGTAGTTGTTCCTGAAGTTACGTCACAGCAACAAGCTAATATATTTGACTTTAATCCAAATTATGCAATACAGTTTGACAGTAATAAGGTTGAATATGAGAACGTGAAAAAGTTTGAAAGGGTAAGGTCTTTATTAAAAGAATACTATTATAAAGATGTAAATGAGAATGAGATGCTTGAAGGCGCGATTTCCGGGATGACCGAAGCTTTAAAAGATCCCTATACGGTATATTTTACAAAAGATCAGATGAAGCAATTTACTGAGAAGTCTCAAGGAAGCTATGTGGGTATAGGTGTTGTTGTTACAATGGGAGAAGACGGTATACTTACTGTTGTAGAACCCTTTGAAGATTCACCGGCCCATGAAGTGGGAATAGTTAAAGACGATAAAATTGTTAAAGTTGATGACAACGATGTTACAACAATAAGAGATGAAGATATGATTATAAGCATGATAAAGGGGAAAGAAAATACAAAGGTTAAAATTACCGTTTATAGGCCGTCAGAAGGTAAGTACCTAGATTTCGTTGTTACAAGAAAAAAGATTAAAGTGGTAAATATAGATAGTGAAATAATGGAAGGCAATATTGGATATATAAAAATTACAATGTTTGATAGTGAAATAAGTAAGGATTTTCAAGAACATTTGGACAATATGCTCAAAAAGAATATAAAAGGGCTAATAATTGACTTGAGAGATAATCCGGGAGGAGATTATGACCAGGTTTGTGCAATGGCCGATAGACTGCTGCCGGAAGGCTTGATTGTATATACTGAGGATAAGAAGGGGAACAGGCAGGAAAAGAAATCTGATCCAACTGAGTTGAATATACCTATAGCAGTATTAGTTAATGAAAGCAGTGCCAGTGCATCAGAGGTTTTGTCCGGGGCTCTCAAAGATCACAATAAGGCCACTTTAGTTGGGACCAAAACTTTCGGAAAAGGACTTGTCCAAGCGGTAGTAGCTTTAGATGACGGTTCGGGTTTGAAAGTTACCATAGCCAGATATTTTACTCCTTCAGGTGTTTGCATACAGGATGTGGGTATTGAGCCCCATATTAAAGTTGAACTCCCGGAAAAGTATAGAAATGTTCCGGTTTCACAAATACCTAGGGAGGATGACAACCAACTGCAAAAAGCTATTGAAGTGATAAAAGATGCAATTAAGTAAAACTTTTGCCTAAGTTTTTAAAATGTAAATTATATAGTTTAATGATATCGGAATATAAAAAATGGAATGTAACTTTAAGATACATTCCATTTTTTTCGTATATTTAAGTAAATTATGTGCATAATACTCTTAGGAGGTGTTGATAAATGAAAGATATTGATGAAAAGCTGAAATATGAGGTGGCCAACGAGCTTGGTCTAATTGAAAAGATAAAAAAGTATGGGTGGAAAAGCCTTACTGCAAAAGAGACAGGAAGGATAGGCGGATTGATAACAAAGAAAAAAAAGATGCTTGAGATGGAGAAAGGTCAATAAGTAGATTACATAAATTTTTCCTCCTTCAAATTTCTAATGCAGAAGTATATTGCTTAAAAATCATGAGAATTTAGTTTTAACCTTAGCTTTTTTAATAAGATATCAGTGCTTTTTAGCATTATAAAATTTTCATGTAATGCTAAAAATGCACTTTTTCTGTTTGTGCAGCAATACTTTCTCTAGAAATTAATTATATTGTTTTTTAATATTTTTCTGTGCTATACTATGAAATAAAAGTTGAAGGTTTTCGTTGGAGGTGGGTTACATTTACCACGGTTTTGCTTATATTTATGACAAGCTCATGTACGATATTGATTATTCAAAGTGGGCAGATTATATAGAAGATATATTTAAGATAAACAACTATAAACCGTCCTTGATCCTTGATTTGGGCTGTGGCACAGGTAATTTTTGCATTGAAATGGCTAAACGCGGTTACGACATGATAGGTGTAGATATATCGGTGGATATGCTTAACTGTGCCAAGGAAAAAAGTGAAGAACAAGGATTAAATATTTTATATTTAAATCAGGATATGACAAATTTTGAGTTGTATGGGACTGTTGATGCCATAGTTTGTCTTATGGATAGTATTAACTATGTTCTTTATAAAAAAGATATAAAAAGAATGTTAAAGCTTGTGAAAAATTACTTAAATCCCGGGGGATTGTTTATTTTTGACATTAACACACCCTATAAATTTGAAAATATCTTTAGCAATAATGTTTTCTATGATATTTCCGATGACGTTACCTACATATGGCAGAATTATTATAACGGCAGAACTAAGGTATGTGAATTTGAGCTGACCTTTTTCGTAAAGGAAAATGAAGGGTATCAAAAGTATGATGAAGTACACTATGAAAGGTGCTATAACAAATCTGAAATAAAAGAGATGATAGAATCCTGCGGATTGAAGCTATTAAATGTTTATGACGAATTAAAACTGTGTGCTCCTCCTAAAAAAAGCCAAAGAAATTTTTATGTGTGTGAATCTAATAAAGGGTAAAATATCATAAACCGTAAAGACGGTTGGAGGGTCTTTTGTGACGTTTTTTGAAGAAGTGTATAATTTAGTACGTAAAATTCCAAAGGGAAAGGTTGCAACCTATGGTCAAATCGCCAGAATATTGGGTTATCCCAAAAGGGCGAAAATGGTAGGCTGGGCTCTTCATAAAAATCCATATTTTGGAGACGTGCCATGTCACAGAGTTGTGAACAGAAATGGTGAAATAACCTCAGGCTTTGCTTTTGGCGGTTTGGATGAGCAAAGGAGATTGCTTGAAGCAGAAGGCGTAGTGTTTGGTGAAGATGGAAGAATAGATTTAAATAAATATCTTTGGAATTTTGAGAAATAACAATAATTTTAAAAATTTAAAAATATAAAAGATATTTAAAAATATAAAAGATATTGGATTGACAAGCTATAGTAAATTGTGATAAACTGTTAAAGATTTAGTAATCATATGGAAATATGGTTGTTAAATCAAAGTACTTAGTTCAGGAGGAGTGCAGGATGGAGAGAGGAAGAGTTAAATGGTTTAATGCTGAGAAAGGATTTGGCTTCATCGAAAGAGATGGAGGAAATGACGTTTTTGTTCATTTCTCAGCAATAAACATGGAAGGCTACAAGACATTAGAAGAAGGTGCGGAGGTTGAATTTGAAGTAGTTGAGGGTGCTAAAGGACCTCAAGCTGCAAATGTAACAAAAGCCTAATCTAGCGCCTAATAATTTTATATAAGGTTGGCCGAACTCACCCCGGTATTTTAATACCGGGGTTTACAATTTTTATATATATGTTAATGTTATGTAATTCTTAAGAAAGCTTCTGGATTATTAATCTAAGAACTAAAGTTTACACATATTCCAAGCAGTAATATAACATTTACAGTTTGGAAACTATAGAATTGTTACGACTTTATGCCGTTTATATAGTATAATAATGATTGCTGAAAATAGACTTCGCTGTTTGACTATTTAAGACAGGATATTTTTGGGATAAAGCTTAACTGAATTTTTATAAATTTAATGATTTGAAGGAAGGGATAATTTTATGGAAGATTATATAATCAGGGCAACTGCGGCACAAGGTACTGTAAGAGCGGTTGCTGCAGTTACTACAAATATGGTTAAAGATGCAAGGAATATACATGATTTATCCCCTTTAGCATCTGTAGCATTGGGAAGGACAATGACTGCTGCTGCGTTGATGTCTACTTTTCTTAAAGGTACAAAGGATACATTAACAATACAGATAAAAGGAGATGGCCCTCTTGGGGGAATCGTTGTGGTATCCGATGTGGATTCCAATGTAAGGGGATATGTCCATAACCCATTGGTATATTTGCCGTTAAATGAAAAGGGTAAACATGATGTTGCAGGAGCAATAGGTAAAAACGGTTATCTCAATGTTATTAAAGATCTTGGCTTGAAAGAACCCTATATTGGATATGTTAAATTAATTTCCGGTGAAATAGCTGAAGATATAACTTATTATTTCGCTTCTTCCGAACAGATACCTTCCGCGGTAGCATTAGGAGTTTTGACCAACTCGGAAGACCTTATACAATGCGCTGGAGGGTTTATAATTCAGCTGATGCCCGATGCTGAGGAGAATACAATAAGCTATATTGAGGAAAAGATAAATACATTGCCTTCATTGACTAAACTTCTTTCAGAGGGAAAAACACCGGAAGATATTTTAGAGCTTATCCTTGGGGAAATGGATCTGAAAATTGGCGAGAAGACTAATTGCCAATATAAATGCAATTGCTCAAGGGAGCGAATGGAAAGAGGTCTGGTGAGTTTAGGAAAAGAAGAAATAGAAAGCATGATTGAAGAACAGCATGGTGCTGAAACTTGTTGCCATTTTTGCAATTCCAAATATCAGTTTACAGAAGAGGATTTGAAGAACCTTTTAGAAAACCTTTAGTGGAAAGTATAGAACACTATGGAATGAAACAGTTAATTTTGTGAAGTAAAAAATGCTTTATAAGATATATAAAGAAGTGAGTTTTAATTATGTGATGAGGTGTGTATTAAAGAGAAATTTAAAGCATTTTAAAATAAGTAGTTAATAATTTAAAAATATCAGCAGTTTTGGTATTGACTTAATATAATTTCTCTTGTATACTATCTATTGTCGCTGAAACGCGACGGAGTGGTGCGGGCGCTTAGCTCAGCTGGGAGAGCATCTGCCTTACAAGCAGGGGGTCATAGGTTCGAGCCCTATAGTGCCCACCACATTATGGCCCGGTAGTTCAGTTGGTTAGAATGCCAGCCTGTCACGCTGGAGGTCGAGGGTTCGAGCCCCTTCCGGGTCGCCAACTAGCCCAGATAGCTCAGTTGGTAGAGCAGAGGACTGAAAATCCTCGTGTCGCTGGTTCGATTCCGGCTCTGGGCACCAATTAAATATATGGGAGGATTCCCGAGTGGCCAAAGGGGGCAGACTGTAAATCTGTTGTCACTGACTTCGATGGTTCGAATCCATCTCCTCCCACCAAAAAACCTTGTATAACGTTTAAATGTTGTACAAGGTTTTTGTTATATATCCTATTCCGCGATACGATTACATGACCTATCCTTTTAGTTTCTAAAAGAATAATTGAAAATTCAATATAGGAATTAACTGTTGCTATTTCAAAATACTTTAAGCCGCTAGAAACGTTTAAAAGCCTTTTTAAATGATACATAAGGGAAAAGTATATTAAAATAAATCTATTGTCTTAAAATCGATTTTAAAGCCTAAAAATTAAAGTCCAAAATTTAGTTATATAACTTAAAAGAGCTTAGAATTTTGAATTTTTTCTGAGTCTTTTAATCATAGTAAAAAAGAAAAAATAAATGGGGCTTAACGCCCCAAAGTTTCACAAGTAATGATTATTTTCTTCCTACAATTTTATCGGACTTTTCTTCGGAGAAATTTTTAGTCTGTTTTACAATATATAGAGGTCTTCCTTTTGCTTCATCGTAAATTCTTCCTATATATTCGCCTATAATACCAAGCATCATCAAAGTAATACCGTTGAACAGCAAATTGACTGCGATTATTGATGCCCATCCCGATTGGGTAACTTGGGGCATAAACAGCTTGGTATAAAGTACTATAAGAAGGTAAACAAAGCTTGCAAGGGACAAAATCATTCCCACATAGGATGCAAGTTTTAATGGCTTGTACGAAAAAGATGTTATAGCATCAAGGGCAAATTTAATCATTTTCTTAAGAGGGTACTTTGTCTCTCCAGCAAAACGCTTGTCTCTATGAAACTCAATTCCAATCTGTTTGAATCCAAGCCAGCTTATAATACCGCGTATGTACCTGTTTCGTTCATTTACCATTTTTAAAGCTTCGCAAACTTTCCGGTCAATCAAACGGAAGTCTCCGGTATCAACCGGAATATCCACATCGGTCATACTTCTTAAGAAGCGATAGAAAACTTTTGCAGTAAATTTTTTAAAGAAAGTTTCGCCTTTTCTGCTGGCTCTTTTGCCATATACAACATCATAGCCCTCGCGCCATTTTTCCATCATTTTAGGTATCAATTCCGGAGGGTCTTGCAAATCGGCATCAATTACTACGACGCAGTCACCTTCCGAAAAATCCATACCGGCGGTAATGGCTGTCTGATGCCCGAAGTTTCTTGCGAAATCTACTAATTTTATTGTTTTGTCTTTGTTGCAAAGTTCGTTAACTATTTGAGCAGTCTTATCCTTACTGCCGTCGTTTACAAAAATTATTTCATAGGGCTCGTTTATAGAGTCCATTACTTTTTTTAGGCGGTTATAAGTTTCAAGAATAACTTCTTCTTCATTGTAGAGTGGTACTACAACTGAGCAAACTATTTTTTCTGACATAAAATTTCCTCCTAAAACTTTATTAAAAATACCAAGTGCTAAACCATTTCATATTTTGCATATATTTAACAGGAACTTCAAGTCCTGAAAGTCCCGGATAGAAAAGAATAAATAGTGCAAAAACCAATCCTAAATAAATATAAGCTAAAATTCTCCCCTTAGGGTAATTATCGACAAAAATCTTAATTATATAAACTATTGCAAGTGTTAAAAACGGTACTATGGAGAAGTAGTGGTAGATGTAAGTCGATCTTGTGACAAATATCCACGGTATATATTGGAATACCATTGCTGCCATTATTAGAAGAAGTTTGCGGTCGTATTTGTATATTCCTCTAAATAAAATAGAAATACAAACAGCAAGAAAGATCAATGTTGCCAATCGGGTATTTAATTGCTTGAAAAAGTTTATATCTCTTTCTGCTCCATAGAAAACTAATACTGTAATAACTAAAACTGCATATGAGGCAAGTGAAACCAGTAATTGCTTTTTATCAAATTTAAATAATATGAGCAGTAGTACTAAAACAACTGCGCATATGATTAAACACCATATTTCTAATTTTGATGAATTGATAAACTCGGCAATAGATCTGGGGAAAGCCATATATACAAAAGCTATAGCCGATACAGCAAATACCGGGACAAAGTGTTTTTTAACTTTGGAAAGGGCAAATACTGTTAAAATGCCGAAGACTAGAATTCCAGTCCACCATATGGCAGGATTGCCCATTGTAAAAATCTTTGAAGCCATATTTGGATCAAGATCGCTTCCAAAGTAGAAAGCCATGGGTTTTACCATAATAGGCCATTCCCACCATGCCGATTGATAAGGATGGCTGTCTACCAGGTTGGCGTGATAGTTAAACATACTCAGTGAATTTTTATAAAAAATACTTAGTCCATGGTTTCCACCTGGAACCAGCATCCAAGGAATATAGGACATAATATATATAACTAATGGCATTAATATAAAGGCAAAAATACAGAATAAAATTGTTGAGTTTATATACAGAGGATAGAAACGATAAACCCAGGAGTCTTTCGGCGGATTTTTGGCAATTAGTTTTTTATAATCATTGTATTCGTTTATTTTTGTAACAAAGAACAACAATGCAAGACCGGCAGCTCCATAGAAAGCTATCCATTTGCTTGCAACGCCAAGACCGAAAAACAAGCCGCTTAAAAACAACGGTTTTAATGATTCTCTGAAGCCCAAAACATAGGATTTGTTTATAAAATAGTCATACATATAGTAGTACATAAGTATAATAAAGAAAGTAACATAACTGTCAATGGTAGCAATTCTTGTTTGGCTGAAATGCATAAATTCAAACATCATGAGAAATGCCGTACAAAAGGCATAAAATCTCTTTTGGAATACTTTTTTGCCAAAGGCATACATTGCCGGAATCATTGCTACCCCAAATAATGTACCCATTATTCTCCAGCCGAAAGGTACCATTCCAAAAATAAGTATGCCTAGGGACATAATAACCTTACCTAATGGTGGATGGGTTGTTTCGTAAGGTTCTATTTTGTTTATATGCTCATAAGCAGTTCGTGCATGATAAACTTCGTCAAAATACATGCCGTTTTTATAGGAAGGTTTGAAAACTACAAGGTTTTGTTCATCGAAAAGGTTTTCCAAACTTCCCATACTTTTTTCACTGATGTTTTTTTCAACTATTGTAATTCTATCTAAAGGTTTAGTGCTTCCATATTCCATTATGCCTATTTCATTAAGGGTTCCGCCAGGGGTATCAACTATAAATTTCAGTTTTCTTGTAGTGACCGGTGCGGTATCAATATATTTCCAAACAAATATATCTTCTTTGGAGAAGGCTGCCAGATGCGTAAATCCTTTTTCTTCATCAAAATATTCAATTCTATAGTCGCCATGGATGCTTCTGTTACTTCCTAATCCTAAGTGAAAGTAAATTCGGGAGAGAGTTGTATCCTTTCCTAAATCAACAACAAAGCTTTCGCCGTATTCTGCAGGCGTCCATGAGGTAGTAGGTACTCTAAGGTCACCAAGATTGAATAACGCAGCTAAAAGATATATAAGAGACATTGAGGTCATGATTATAAAATCTTTTTTGTCAAATTTCACTTTTTCAACTTTAATCGGTTGAGAACTTGCGGAAAGTCCACTTGTACTAACAGCTTTAGATGGCTTTTTGTTGGATTTATTTTTATGTACAACAAAGAAGGCTGAAAGTATTATTCCTATCATTACAACTATGAATGCCAGCATAAAAGGATTAATTATCCAATTGGTGCTTTGATTTTGCTGTTCATTCCAGCTAGGATCCATGTTTACAAAAGTTTTGCCTGGGGGAAGACTGTCAAGTTCTACTACTTCAATACTGTCAAACCATGCTCTCCCGGTATTGGTGCTTCCATATCCTCCAATACCTATTGTAAGAGTAAAACTATCCTGATTAGGACTTGTTTTCCCGTAGAGCTCGACATATTCCCAGTATTTGCTTGTACCTTTGATATCCTTTGATGTATCAAAGGAATTATCAATGGAAAGATTGGCACCTTTATTTTCTGTACCCACATTTTGTGTCTTAATCCAGCAGGACATCCTGTAATAGGTACTGGGTTTAACTCTAATTGTCTGCTTAAATCTTGAATCGTTAGGAGAATTATTTATAATTAAGGCACTTCTAGCACCACTATGTGACTGATTTTCATCCAGTAAAAATTGTGTAACACCTTCAGTTCTATCCCAGCAGTCATAAATCCAAGTAAGTCCGTCTTCCATACTGCCTTCTTCAAATTCCGGATTTTGTGCAAGGTTTTCACTTACAGCGAAGGAGTTAAGTGGCAATACAAACTGTATTATTAGTATTAGCAGAAAGCAAATACCTGATAGTCTTTTTGACACGCTGCAAACACCCCAATCAAATAAAATTATTTTAAATCAAGAGGTATTGTTTTATTTCTTACAACCGTCTGAATAGAAACTATACATAAAAACAGCAATATTATCACATTTGCAAGAGAACCTATGAAAAGCACAGTATCATCTGCCGGAATATACGGATATTCAGTCAAAAACATTCTAACAAGCACGTCATAGGTGTTGACAAATACTGTGGCACTTGTTCCTCCGAAAATAAGGAGATAACCTATATCTTTATAAAAGATATAACAAAGCAAGGCAAAAGCCATGGAAGGGAAGAGATATCTCTCATGCATTCTGGTAGAGAGAACAAATACACCTGTCATTTGTACTAGCATTGCAATAGGTGCAATACTTTGAGCTGACTGCTTGTGTTTTAGATAGTTTGAAAAATATAAGAATCCTGTAAATAGGGAAGTTAGTACTATAAAGAACATTCCCCATGCGTAGTAACTGAATATAAAGAGTGTTGTGCTATCTTCTTTGGCATTAGCTCCAAAAAGGCTGAATAGATTATAAGCATTCATTGAAGCATATTTATAGCCTTCGGCAGTATTTATATATAGATCTATAAGCCAAGTTGGAGCTCGTCCTGCTGAAAAAGGAATTATAATTATAGCTGTGGTTATGATAGCATATAGTGCCGAAAGTCCGATGTTCTTTATTTTCTTTGTCTTGATAAAGTCAATAATAAGTTCGTAACCGATTACCGGAAGGAATATTATTCCCTGAGGCTTCATCAGCACGGCAATGGTAAACAAGATGGTAGCATAGGTGAGTTTTCCTTCTAGAATTAATATTAATCCGAATAAAAGGATCATTGTAAAGAAGGAATCTACCTGTCCCCAAAGGGTTGAATTCAAAAATACAGCTGGGTTGAATATATACAGTATTGACAAAATAAAACTTGCACTACTGTTGAATTTTTTAACAGCAAGCTTGTAAATCAGATAAGCTGTAACAACATCGGCAATAATAGCCGGTAATTTAATCATTATAAGATGTGCTCCAAGATTGGAAGTGAGGTTAAATAAGTTTGAAATTCCGCCTACAAGTGCCAGTACAAGAATATAAAAAGGTGGATAATCGCAGAACATACCGCTTGTATAAAAGGTTGATATACCGTTTATACCGGAAGCTGCCATGGACCATGCTCTGAAACAGCCTATATCCACACTGAAACCTTCCACTTTTGCGGCATATATCAGCCTTACTACTAGACCGATAGAAAGGGCTATAACAAGCAATATTTTTTCGCGTCCCGGTTTTATTTTTAATATTTCTTTTTTGGCAAGAACTATGAGCAAAATGGCAACAATAAAAAAGAGTATTGAATAAGGTGTCATAAAGGAGATATTTTTACTTTTCGGTAACTTGGCAGTATTCGTTGAAGTATCTTCAACATATAATTTTGCAACTTTAACATTGGAAGGAACCTTGTCTACTTTTTCCACAACCACATCATCAACTTTTTGTTCATCCAGAACAATATCAAATTGGGGGCCGCCTCATCCATATGCCTTTAATACAATTCTAACAGCATTTTTATTTTCGGATTTTAGCCTTGCCTTAATTTTTTCCATTACATCAGGACTAACTGTTATGTCCACTTTTATTGCCTCCTTTTGCGTTATATATTAATATTATATGTAAAAATATTATTGGAGACTCCCGATTCTTTTATTGCTCTTAAATTTAAGGTAATAAAACCCAATAATTCAGTATAGGATAGTTTTTATATCAAAGTCTATCGCATTTCATTTCTACAATAACTATCAGAAAGGATGGTCTTAATATGTTCTATTAACATGTTTATATCAAAAGGTTTTTCCAACACTACACAAGCCCCTTGGCTTTCGGCTTCACCCTTAATCTCATTAGAGGAGCTTATCATAATTATCGGAATATCGGCAGTGGCTCGGTTTTGTTTTAATAATGACAGCACATCCAAGCCTGTGATTCCAGGCATCTGATGATCTAAAAGTATCATTACAGGCTTGTTTTTGGACTTTGCCACTCTTAAGCATTCCCATCCATCCGCCACCGATTTGGTTGTATATCCAAATTCTTGGAGAACCTCTTCTAAAAGGCTTCTTATAGGAGGCTCATCGTCCACAATAAGGATATATCCCATCAATTCCTTCACTCCTAATGTAAAATAAGTCCAAAAAATGTAAAACCTTGCCATTATTCTAGCACTATTTTTTTATATTTTCAATTATTTTTGGACTTTTAGTATGTATTCAATTTTTTAATTATGTTTACAATAAAATATGGGGTGGTTTTTTGTCAAAAATTGGAGAAACATTAGGTAAAAATCTACGGGCCTTGCGTCGCGCTAAAGGTTTAACGCAGGAGATTTTAGCTGAGTTAGTGGAAGTCAGCCCTTCTTATATAGGATATTTAGAGCGAGGTAAAAAAAAGCCATCGATTGGTTTAGTTGAAAAAATAGCTAATGCTCTGAACGTGACCCTGCCGATGTTGTTTTATTCTCCGGAACAATTTGGCAATGATGAATTACGCGAATTCATTGGATTTTTGATCGACAAAGATCCTAAACATATAAGGCTTTTACATGAAACCCATGGCTTATAAGCAGTCTTGCCAGTCCAAGAGGGCGTGGCGTAAAAGTATAATCAATAGCTATCTCTGTTTTTACAATTATTTTGAAGGCTTCATTCAATGCTTCTTCAGCTGCTTCTTCCACTGCTTTATCTCCATCATAGGCTATCCCTAGCTTTTCAGCCAGAATTCCAATATTTTTTCGAATCTCTTGAGATGAATAAGAAAGAGGAAGATAAAGATGTGTTTGCCCTAGCCTCTTTTCAAGAGCTTCCCCTGCTACCTTGGCAACTGGCTGTGTGCTGATACAAAAAGCACTTTCTGACATTTTCAGGTATTCCCTATAGGTTTTCATGTCAGGTAGCTGATAAAGGGTAAAACCAGCTTTCTTTATCAGCCTTATAATATCGCTGCTTTCCTCAAGGGAAAAACAATTTCCAATGATGGAACAGGCTTTAGGATTTTTTTCTACCTGCCTCAAAGGACTATATAACTGCCTTCTCATAATTTGATCTGGAGTTAGCCAAGTCTTTCTCATTGTAGGAGTCATATAGCAGTCTACGAAAT
>ENA-OWOZ01001892-OWOZ01001892.1-bioreactor-metagenome-genome-assembly--contig:-NODE-1892-length-17266-cov-15.875211_pt1 | contig 17266 bp, 9 predicted proteins | sample MGYA00238140_ERZ651804 | MGnify/ENA primary metagenome ERZ651804 (study PRJEB26910, sample SAMN07631232) | bioreactor metagenome | isolation source: Switchgrass digestor | place: USA: Dartmouth... | reverse complement strand
CCGGAGCAGTATCGGGGAAAGCTTTGTGAGGTAATTTATGAGGTACATAATTATATAAATTCAGACCGCAAGCTGGTTACCAACCAGAATATCAGCCCTGAAGAAGCCGGCAGGGAAACGGTTAAGGGTAATGCGATAGGCAAGTTCTGCTATGTTTATTTGCCTGCAGGCTATGATGAGAACGACAAGAGTAAAAAATATGATGTAATGTATCTTTTGCATGGTGTTGGAGGTAACCGCTTCGAATGGCTTTATGGAAGTGGAAGAGAGGACGACAATTTTGTAATCTGCAATATCTTTGACAATCTTATTGCCAATGGCGAAATAGAGCCTTTGATAGTTGTTATTCCGGAGGGCAGAAGCGCCCATGACTGGACTGACACATCCTTTAATTCTGAAGGAACCAATTTGTTGGGCTTTTATTACTTTGACTATGAGTTAAGATATGATCTGATACCTTTCATAGAATCAAACTATAATACATATGCCGACATCCGCAGGACGGCCCCCGAGGATATCGCATACAACCGTATGCACCGGGCGATTTCAGGCCTGTCAATGGGGGGAATGCAGTCCCTGAACCTGACCTTTGGCGGTTACAGATGCGATCATGTCAAATACATAAATGGCAATGATGGCGGATGGAGAAACGGACTGGGTAATACGGTTCGTACTCCTGGTATGGAGGATCTGTTTGCTTATGTGGGAGCTTATTCCAATGCACCCACATCAAGTGACGGAAGCATTCTTGGAGCGGACATTGCAGCCAAAAAACAGCGAATTCAGCTGCTGTATATGACCTGTGGCACAGCAGACGGCATAGCTTATCAGATGGGGTATGAAAAGGCTGTTAATGGTCTTGCTGAAGCTGCACAAGGCTATATTGACAATTTCTATAAAGTACTTATCAAGGATGCAGGACATGATTTTAATGTATGGAACAATGGGGCATATAACTTCTTAAAACTGGCCTTTGGCAGATGCCAGTCAGAGCCGGAGCCAGACAGCGTAAGCTTAATGCTGGATAAGGGTTGATAAGGATTTACATGATGTTAAAAGGGGATGTCAGGCAGAAGGACGAATTTTTCGGCAGATATTATAATCAGTCCGGAAATATTAAACTATATAATGGAGGGAATTATACATGCTAAGCATTAGAGTTGCAAAAACAGAAAATGGTTATGTAAAGGGATTACCGGCAGCAGATCCGAGAATAACAAGCTTTAAGGGTATTCCTTTTGCAGCACCTCCTGTTGGTGAGCTTCGCTGGAAAGCGCCACAGCCTGCAAAGGACTGGGAAGGAGTTCTTGAGGCTTATGATTACAAGCCAATCTCAATGCAGGCAAAGCCGGTTATTGATGTAAATAATGTTTACACCAGAGAGTGGACTATCGATCCTGACATAGAGATGAGCGAGGATTGTCTGTATCTTAACATATGGACTCCCGCTGTAAGTCCGGATGAAAAGCTTCCTGTTTATGTATGGTATTTTGGCGGAGGCTTGCAGGTTGGTCATCCTTCGGAGATGGAATTTGACGGTGAGCGTATTGCCCGCAGGGGCATTGTAGTAGTAACTGTAAACTACCGTCTGAATGTATTCGGCTTCCTGTGTCATCCGGAGATTTCTGCTGAATCACCCGATGCTCCTGCAAACTTTGGTCATCTGGATCAGCAGTTTGCAACCAATTGGGTAAGACGCAATATTGCAGCCTTTGGAGGAGATCCCGAAAATATAACAATCGGCGGACAGTCGGCCGGTGGCGGCAGTGTGCTGGCCCAGCTAACATCTCCTCAGAACGAAGGCTTCTGTAAAAGAGCGATAATAGAGAGTGCGATGATAACAAGTCTCTACCCGTTTGGTCGTGTACCTGGTGCAAGACAGAGTCTGGCGGAGGCTGAGCAGGAGGGTATTAAATTCTTTAATTTTCTTGGTGTAAAATCTCTTGAAGAGGCCCGTAAGCTGGATGCATTCTACATACGCGACAAAGCTGTTGAATATCGTGGCTTCTGGGGAACTGTTATAGATGACAGGTTCTGCGTAGGAAATTCCTACGAGCTCTTCCTTAAGAATAAGAAGCTGCAGGTGCCTGTAATGCTTGGACATACCTCCGACGAGTTCTATGCAGTTCCTCAAGTAAAGACTATAGAAGAGCTGAAGGAGCTTGCACATCAATTGTTCGGCGATGCTGCCGATGAATATTTGGAGCTGGTTAAGGCCGATAGCGCACCTTTTGAAGAGGTTATTAAAAATGCTTCAGTCAGAGGCATAGAATATGCTATACGACTTGCAGTTCAGGCTAATGCTGACACAGGTGCAAACCTTCCCATCTACTATTATAATTTTGATGCGGAGATACCCGGCTGGGATAATCCCGGTACCTTCCATTCGGTGGATTTGTGGTTCTTCTTTGAGACTCTGGCAAAATGCTGGAGGCCGTTTGTCGGAAAGCATTATGATCTTGCCCGTATCATGTGTAACTACTGGTGCAATTTCATCCGCAACGGAGATCCGAACGGAAAGGATTCAACGGGAGAGGATATGCCGAAATGGGAGCCTTGCACACCTGAGGCACCATATGGTATGCTGTTTGCAGATAAGGTTGAATTTGTTAAAGAAGAGCCAAGCAAGCTGATGAAATTCCTTGTAAGGGAATATTTCAGGAAGAGGTAACGCACCATCATTAATTGTTTTAGCTAATGTGATCCTCCAATTTGATATATTGTCAAAGACAGCCACAATCTCCGCCGCATCCGGGATTGTGGCTGTCTTTGTTACGGAAAAATCAAAGCTTTGCTGGACTTTTTTTATTTTACTGTTACAATTAAGAGGGATAGATAAGCAAAGGCTGCTATCAGATAGATACTAAACAGATTAGGAGGTGTGTTGGATGAACAATGTACTTATTGCATTTCTTTTAACATTGTTTGCCGGTTTAAGTACCGGTATCGGAAGTGCACTGGCTTTCTTTACGAAAAAGAGCAACACTAAGTTTCTTTCCCTGAGTCTTGGTTTTTCAGCAGGTGTTATGATTTATATTTCTATGATAGAGATATTTTTCAAGGCCAAGGATAGCCTTGTGGCAGAGCTGGGCTTAAAGGCAGGGTCATGGATCACGGTTTTATCCTTCTTTGGAGGGATGTTTTTGATTGCATTGATTGACAAGCTAATACCAAGTGGTGAAAACCCCCATGAAATGCATTCAATTGAAGAGATCAATGATGAAAATCCTGAGGAGAGCCACCATAATGACATCAGGATTAGACATGAGAAGGCAAAGGCAGGCAACAAGCTGCTGCGTATGGGTGTTTTTACCGCTTTGGCTATCGCTGTCCATAACTTTCCGGAGGGATTGGCCACCTTTATTTCAGCGCTCCAGAAGCCTACAATTGCGATACCGATAGCTGTGGCAATTGCCCTGCACAATATTCCTGAGGGTATTGCAGTATCGGTACCGATCTATTATGCAACAGGGAGCAGGAAGAAGGCGTTTTTGTATTCCTTCCTGTCGGGTTTGTCCGAGCCGGTAGGCGCACTGGTGGGATATCTTATTCTTATGCCTATTTTAAATGACACTGTGATGGGAGTTATCTTTGGAATGGTGGCCGGTATCATGGTTTATATTTCACTGGATGAGCTTCTTCCTTCAGCGAGAGAATATGGAGAACACCATCTGGCCATCTATGGTACGGTTTCAGGAATGATATTGATGGCGGTAAGTCTACTGTTGTTTATTTAAGAGATGACAGGGACGAGTAAAGCGGATCATAAAATATTATCGAGGTTAAATGGAGTGCTTTTATGAAAATATGGCGAGTTATAGCATACGCATATGACAATAGTAGAGTCGTAATTCGTGAGTAAAAGAAAAAAGGAAACTCACAAATCGTTTACACGATTTGCTCGTTAAAGAAAAACAGCGCCTGAAAGGCGCTGGCTCATTTGATTAGCAAATGAGCTATACAAAACAGGTCGTACTTATTTCTGTACGACCTGTTTTGTATATTTTTCTTTAAATTGTATAAATTTGTCTGTATAAATTCAATAAATTAAATAAATTATCGTTGACAGTTGCAAAAAAGTGTGCTAGTATGAAATGTGCACTATTGTGGTGATATGTGCCTAATTAGCAATATTATAGCATATATATTGAAAATTGCAAAGTAATTTTTTTATGGCAGATGCATTAAACGTAAGAGGTCGGACTGCTCTTTATGCTTGTATTGTCTGACATTAGGTCTGCAATTCAAGCTGGGCTTGTTATGCAATCTTTTGGAGATTGCAAAGGCTGCAGTATGCTTTTTGGGAATTTGCTTCTTATACCTTATATTATCTATTATTTATCAAAGTTTGATAAGAAGCAAGGCTTGGTAAGCATGCCAGGTGAGCTTTATAAAGCTCAATCTTATGGTTTAATTCATTTGCATATGCCACTGATGGCTTGTGAAGGATATGCTGCTTGCTTTCTGTTTACTAAGTAATCAGCTGTGTTAAGTATCAGCTGGCAATTTGAAAGAACCTATTAAAATCAAGGGGTGAGAACGTCAATGGACAAAAACAGAATGCATCCGGTTAAGTCAGGCAACAGCGTTAGAATGAGTTTCTCCAGACAGAAAGAAGTCCTTGAGATGCCCAATCTTATTGAAGTTCAGAAGGATTCCTACAAATGGTTCCTTGAAGAAGGGCTTAGGGAAGTCTTTGATGACATTTCTCCGATTGAAGACTACGGCGGACATCTTAGTCTGGAGTTTGTTGATTATGTATTGTGTGAAGACGACATCAAATATACTATCGAAGAGTGCAAAGAGAGAGATGCTACCTATGCGGCACCTTTGAAGGTAAAGGTAAGGCTTCACAATAAGGAAAATGGCGAAATCAATGAACATGATATTTTCATGGGCGATTTGCCGTTAATGACCGAAACAGGAACCTTTATTATCAATGGTGCAGAAAGAGTTATCGTAAGCCAGTTAGTTCGTTCACCCGGTATATATTATGCAATTGATCACGACAAAATCGGTAAGAAGCTATTTTCAGCTACCGTAATTCCTAACAGAGGCGCATGGTTGGAATATGAAACAGATTCCAACGATGTGTTTTATGTGCGTGTAGATCGTAACAGAAAGGTTCCGATTACAACCTTTATCAGGGCTTTGGGAATCGGTACCAATGAAGAAATCAAGCAGCTTTTTGGTGAGGAGCCGAAGATCCTTGCAAGTCTGGCAAAAGATCCAAGCACATCAAAGGATCCGCAGGGCAGCTATCAGGATGGTCTTCTTGAATTATACAAGAAGCTTCGTCCCGGTGAGCCTTTAGCGGTAGAGAATGCCGAATCACTTCTTCATAGCATGTTTTTTGATGCCCGCAGATATGATCTTGCCAAGGTGGGAAGATATAAGTTCAATAAGAAACTGCATTTCCGCAACAGAATCGTTGGCTTTGTCCTTGCTGAGGATGTTGTTGATACAAGCACCGGCGAATTGCTGGCCAAGGCAGGAACAAGGGTTACAGATGAACTGGCAAGACAGATTCAGAATGCGGCAGTATATGCTGTTGTTGTACAAGCGGAGGACCGCAATGTCAAGGTAATATCCAATATGATGGTTGATCTGTCATATTATGTTGATATAGATGGTAAGGAAGTTGGAATCTCGGAGCTGGTTTATTATCCTGTTCTTAAGAAGATCCTTGCTGAGAATTCCAATATCGAAGATATTAAGGAAGCATTAAGGAAAAATATCAATGAATTGGTACCGAAGCATATTACCAAGGAGGATATTATTGCTTCCATTAACTATAATATTCATTTGGAATATGGCATAGGCAACGATGATGATATCGATCATCTGGGTAACAGAAGAATCAGGGCTGTTGGTGAGCTTTTGCAGAATCAGTACCGGATAGGTCTTTCCAGAATGGAGCGTGTTGTCAGAGAGAGAATGACAACCCAGGATCAGGAGGGTATCAGCCCTCAGTCCCTGATTAATATCAAGCCGGTAACTGCCGCTGTAAAGGAATTCTTCGGAAGCTCCCAGCTGTCGCAGTTTATGGATCAGCATAATCCTTTGGGTGAATTGACTCACAAGAGGCGTCTTTCCGCCCTTGGACCTGGTGGCTTGTCACGTGATCGTGCAGGCTTTGAGGTGCGTGACGTTCATTATTCCCATTATGGAAGAATGTGTCCGATAGAAACACCTGAAGGTCCCAACATCGGTTTGATCAACTCTCTTGCTACCTATGCAAGAATTAATGAATATGGCTTTATAGAGGCTCCTTATCGTGTGTGTGACAAGTCTGATCCTATGAATCCAAGAGTAACCGATGAGGTAGTATATATGACCGCGGATGAAGAGGATAAGTACGTAGTTGCACAGGCTAACGAGGAGCTTGATGAAAACGGATATTTTATAAATAATACGGTTTCAGGCCGCTATAAGGACGAGACAAGCCAGTATGAGAAGCATAAGATTGACTTCATGGATGTTTCGCCTAAGATGGTATTCTCGGTTGCTACTGCTTTAATTCCGTTCCTTGAAAATGACGATGCAAACCGTGCCCTCATGGGTGCCAACATGCAGCGTCAGGCCGTGCCTTTGTTGATAACGGAGGCTCCGGCAGTTGGAACAGGTATTGAAGCAAAGGCGGCTATTGACTCAGGAGTATGCGTACTGGCTAAAAAGGATGGCGTGGTTGAAAGGGTAACAGCTAAAGAAATTGTTATAAGAAATGATGACAATTCAAAGAGCACCTATCGCCTTATTAAGTTTTCAAAGAGTAATCAGGGAACCTGTATCAACCAGAGGCCTATAGTATCAAAGGGTGAAAGGATTAAAGCAGGCCAGGTTATCGCAGACGGCCCTTCCACCAGCAACGGTGAGCTGGCTCTCGGCAAGAACCCGTTGATTGGCTTTATGACATGGGAAGGATACAATTATGAGGACGCTGTATTGATCAGTGAGCGTCTTGTACAGGAGGATATTTATACTTCCATTCATATAGAAGAATATGAAGCAGAGGCCAGGGACACCAAGCTTGGTCCCGAGGAAATAACAAGAGATGTACCCGGTGTCGGTGAAGAGGCATTAAAGGATCTCGACGAGCGGGGTATTATCCGTATTGGCGCCGAGGTTCGAGCCGGAGATATCCTGGTGGGCAAGGTTACACCTAAGGGAGAAACCGAGCTGACGGCAGAAGAAAGACTCCTTCGGGCAATCTTTGGTGAAAAGGCACGTGAGGTAAGAGATACGTCACTTCGTGTTCCTCATGGAGAATACGGTATCGTAGTTGATGCCAAGGTATTCACCAGGGAAAACGGTGATGAGCTTTCACCTGGTGTAAATGAAACAGTTAGAGTATATATTGCACAGAAGAGAAAAATCCAGGTCGGTGACAAGATGGCGGGCCGCCATGGTAACAAGGGTGTTGTATCCCGTGTATTGCCGGTAGAGGATATGCCTTTCCTTCCAAATGGAAGACCGCTTGATATCGTTTTGAATCCTCTTGGCGTTCCTTCCCGTATGAATATAGGTCAGGTACTTGAAATACACTTGTCACTGGCTGCCAAGGTTCTTGGCATAAATATAGCATCACCGGTATTCGATGGCGCAAATGAAGAAGACATTATGGACACCCTGGAGATGGCTAATGATTATGCAAATCTTGAGTGGGATGAATTTGAATTAAAATATAAAGATAAAATTGATCCGGAGCTTCTGGAATACCTGATGACTCATCAGGAAAATAAGGAAGAATGGAAAGGGGTTCAGATTAACCGGGATGGAAAGATCCTGCTGAGGGACGGCAGAACCGGCGAATACTTTGATAATCCCGTAACAGTCGGCTTCATGCATTATCTGAAGCTCCATCATCTGGTTGATGACAAGATCCATGCCCGTTCAACAGGTCCTTATTCATTGGTAACCCAGCAGCCTTTAGGCGGTAAAGCTCAATTCGGTGGTCAGAGATTCGGTGAAATGGAGGTTTGGGCTCTTGAGGCTTATGGTGCTGCATATATCCTGCAGGAGATCCTGACAGTTAAATCCGATGATGTAACAGGACGTGTAAAGACCTATGAGGCCATCATCAAAGGTGAAAACATTTCCGAGCCCGGAATTCCTGAATCCTTCAAGGTATTGCTCAAGGAGCTTCAGTCGCTGGCGCTGGATGTAACTGTTCTTGACGAAAACGGTCAGGAGATTAAGATGACTGAAAGTGTGGACTACGGCGATTCTGATCTTACTTCATTAATTGAAGGTGACAACAGCTTCAGATATGACGAGGGCTATGAGGAAGCCGGTTTCAGTCGTGGCAGCGTGGATGAGATTGAAGCTGATGTATTCGATATCTATGAGGAAGAATCAGATGATGCGGATGATTTGGATGAGCCGGAGGATCTGCTGTTGGAGGATGATATGTTCGATGATGCAGATGATGACGACTTCTGATAAATCCGAGCCAAACCATAAATAATAATCATGGCAGGCAGGGCAGAATGTCAGAAATTACAGAGCAAATGTCTGTAAAAATACAGACCGAAGTCTGTAATTATGAATATCGAAGGGAGAGCCAAAGGGATGTCTGAATTAATGAGCAATGAGATAACCTATGATGCAATAAAAATTGGTTTAGCTTCACCTGAGAAAATCAGAGAATGGTCCAAAGGCGAGGTTAAAAAACCTGAAACTATAAATTATAGAACCCTTAAGCCGGAAAAGGATGGCCTTTTCTGTGAAAGGATATTTGGTCCAAGCAAGGACTGGGAATGCCACTGCGGTAAGTATAAAAAGATAAGGTATAAGGGTGTTGTGTGCGACAGATGCGGTGTAGAGGTAACCAAGGCCAGTGTTCGTCGTGAAAGAATGGGTCATATTGAGCTGGCTGCACCCGTATCCCATATCTGGTATTTCAAAGGAATACCAAGCCGCATGGGACTTATACTGGATCTGTCCCCCAGAGCCTTGGAAAAGGTATTGTATTTTGCTGCTTATATAGTATTGGATAAGGGCAATACCGACCTGCAGTATAAGCAGATATTAAATGAAAAGGAAAAGCAGGAAGCAATTGAAAAATACGGAGAGGGCAGCTTCCGTGTCGGCATGGGAGCGGAGGCTATCCAGGAGCTTTTGAAGGCAATTGATCTTGAAAAGGAATCCAGAGAATTAAAGAAAGCTCTGAAGGATTCCACAGGCCAGAAGCGGGCCAGAATAATCAAGCGCCTTGAGGTAATTGAGGCCTTCCGTGAATCCGGCAACAGACCGGAGTGGATGATTTTAACCGTAATACCGGTTATTCCTCCGGATTTGCGTCCTATGGTACAATTGGATGGCGGTCGCTTTGCTACCTCCGACATGAATGATTTGTACAGAAGAATTATTAACCGTAATAATCGTTTAAAGAGACTTTTGGAGCTGGGAGCTCCTGACATCATCGTCCGCAATGAGAAGAGAATGCTTCAGGAGGCGGTGGATGCCCTTATTGATAATGGCAGAAGAGGAAGACCGGTAACCGGTCCCGGTAACCGTGCCCTTAAATCCCTTTCTGACATGCTTAAGGGTAAGCAAGGCCGTTTCCGTCAAAATCTGCTTGGTAAGCGTGTTGACTACTCAGGCCGTTCCGTTATCGTTGTAGGTCCTGAACTCAAGCTGTATCAATGCGGTCTGCCAAAGGAAATGGCTATAGAGCTCTTCAAGCCCTTCGTTATGAAGGAGCTGGTTGCCAGAGGCACAGCTCACAATATAAAATCAGCCAAGAAGATGGTTGAGAGACTTCAACCGGAAGTATGGGATGTACTTGAGGAGGTTATCAAGGAGCATCCTGTGATGCTGAACCGTGCACCAACACTGCACAGACTCGGTATCCAGGCATTTGAGCCGGTGCTTGTTGAAGGTAAGGCAATAAAGCTGCATCCTCTGGTATGTACAGCTTATAACGCCGACTTCGACGGTGACCAGATGGCTGTGCATCTGCCCCTGAGTGTTGAAGCCCAGGCAGAATGCAGATTCCTTTTGCTGTCTCCCAACAACCTGCTGAAGCCTTCCGATGGCGCTCCTGTTACAGTTCCGTCACAGGATATGGTTTTGGGTATCTATTACCTGACCATCGATAAACCGAATGATAAACCGAATGAAAACGGTGTAGTTCATTACTTTAAAAATATAAATGAGGCTATTTTGGCCTATGAAAATAAATCAATAACACTTCATGAATATATTAAGGTAAGAAGATCAGGCATTAACAAGGATGGTAAGCTGGAATACAGAACCATTGAATCCACTCTCGGACGTTTCATATTTAATGAAATAATACCGCAGGATCTTGGTTTTGTAGATCGCAGCAAGGATGAAAACTTCTTAAAGCTTGAGGTTGACTTCCTTGTTGGTAAGAAGCAATTAAAGCCTATACTTGAAAAATGCATTAACATTCATGGAGCAACCAAGACTGCCGAGATACTAGACGCTATAAAAGCTCTTGGTTATAAATATGCGACCCAGGCTGCCATGACTGTTTCTATATCGGATATGAAGGTTCCTGAGGAAAAGAAGCAGATTTTAGCTGAAGCTGAAGCTACAATCGAAAGAATCCAGAAGGAATACAGACGAGGCAGAATGACTGAAGAGGAAAGATATAATACTGTTATTGAGACATGGAAGGAAGCAGACAAAATCCTTACCGATTCTTTGCTTAACGGTCTTGACAGATTTAACAGTATTAAGATGATGTCCGACTCAGGTGCCCGTGGTTCCGATAAGCAGATTAAGCAGCTGGCCGGTATGCGTGGTTTGATGGCTGATACATCAGGCCGTACAATCGAGCTGCCTATCAAGTCTAACCTGCGTGAGGGTCTGGACGTTCTGGAATACTTCATTTCAGCGCATGGAGCCCGTAAGGGTCTGTCGGATACAGCTCTTCGTACAGCAGACTCCGGTTACCTCACCCGTCGTCTGGTTGATGTAGCCCAGGATCTGATTATTCGTGAGGCCGACTGTGCCGAGGGTGCTGACGAGATTCCGGGAATGTGGGTTAAGGCCTTCACGGACGGCAAGGAAGTTATTGAAAGCCTTGAAGAAAGAATTACAGGCAGATTTGCCTGCGAGGATGTATTAGATAATGAGGGCAATATCATAGTTAAAGCCAACCATATGATTACACCAAAGCGCGCGGCCAGAATAATTGAAGCAGGACATGAAAAGGTAAAGATTCGTACAGTACTTACCTGTAAGTCCCGTATCGGTGTATGCGCTAAATGCTACGGTGCCAATATGGCAACAGGTGAAGCGGTTCAGGTTGGTGAGGCTGTTGGTATTATTGCTGCCCAGTCCATCGGTGAGCCTGGTACACAGCTTACAATGCGTACCTTCCATACCGGTGGTGTTGCGGGAGATGATATCACCCAGGGTCTTCCTCGTGTTGAAGAGCTTTTTGAGGCAAGAAAGCCTAAGGGTCTTGCTATTATAGCCGAGTTTGGCGGCGTAGTAAGCATTAAGGATACCAAGAAGAAGCGTGAGGTTATTGTAACCAACAACGAGACTATGGAATCAAAGACATATCTGATTCCTTACGGTTCCAGAATCAAGGTTAGCGAAGGTGATGTAATACAAGCCGGCGATGAGCTGACAGAAGGTAGCGTTAACCCGCATGATATCCTGAAGATTAAAGGCATAAGAGCTGTTCAGGATTATATGATACAGGAGGTTCAGAGAGTATATCGCCTGCAGGGTGTTGAAATTAACGATAAGCATATAGAGGTTATCGTTCGTCAGATGCTTAAGAAGGTACGTATCGAATCTAACGGTGATACTCGTTTCCTTCCGGGAACACTCGTGGATCTTCAGGAATTTGAAGAAGAGAACAGGAATATGCTTGAACAGGGCTTAGAGCCTGCAGAGGGCAAGCAGGTAATGCTGGGAATAACCAAGGCATCCCTTGCCACCAACTCCTTCCTGTCGGCTGCTTCCTTCCAGGAGACAACAAAGGTACTGACCGAAGCTGCTATAAAGGGTAAGGTAGATCCGCTTATCGGTCTTAAGGAAAATGTTATTATCGGTAAGCTGATACCTGCAGGTACAGGCATGAAGAAATATCGTTCCGTTAAGCTTGATACTGATACACCGGATGAGATCATGCTTTCCGAGGAGCTGGACGGAGATATCGATTATGCCGATGAATATAACAGCTTCACCTATTCAGAGGACAGCTTTAATGAGGGAGACTATGCATCTGATGAGGAAGATTCAGGTGTAGAGGATGGAATTGCTGAGGTAGTCTACGATGAGGATAAATACTCCAAGGAGGATGACGATCTCGGACGGGAGGATGCTATACCCGGAGTAGACGATGCCCATGTTGGCTTAGGTGAAAACGCCCATAATGACGGTGACTGGACCGAAGCTGAATTTAACCTCAAGGGAATAGTTGAGGATGACTACAGCGACGGAGTTTGATCAGTCAACTGATAATAGACAGCCATAAAGTCAAATTAAATATAATTTAGCAGGAGACTATATTTCAGGATTGATATAGTCTCCTGTTTTTGCATCATAGCCTCAACAGAGAAAAACTGTTTGTGAATAAAGATTAATTTATTTTAATTTTTAACAGGCTGCTAAAGAATGGTTGATTTTGAGGATAAAGAAATGTATTATTTTATATAGTGCAAAAGAGCCTGTGGTATGGAATAATAGCTGAGACGCCGGCTAATGGCTGATGCCTGGCGCAGGCATCTTGAGAGTCTCAGGAAAATTGATTGCTTATGAACCGCTGAATTATGTTTTGATGGGAAGGGATGATATTTTGAGCATGGAGTATATAAAAAAGTATGAGGAATGGTTGACAAATCCATACTTTGATGAAGCAACCAAAGCGGAACTGGCCGCTATCAAGGATAATGATGATGAGATAAAGGAGAGATTCTTTAAGGATCTTGAGTTTGGTACAGGAGGCTTAAGGGGTATTTTGGGCGCAGGTGTAAACAGGATGAACATCTACACCGTCAGAAGGGCAACACAGGGACTTGCAAATATCATAAAGAAGCATGCCGGTGAGAAAAAGGGTTGTGTTATTGCCTACGATTCAAGAAGATATTCAAAGGAGTTTGCCCTTGACTCCGCCCTGTGTCTGGCTGCAAACGGAATACATGCCTATTTGTTTGAGTCATTGAGGCCTACACCTGAGCTCTCCTATGCGGTGAGGGTACTGGGCTGTATTGCAGGAATTGTTATTACAGCCAGCCATAATCCTCCGGAATACAACGGATATAAGGTATATTGGGAGGATGGAGCCCAGGTAACCCATCCGAGGGATGAAGAAATTATTAAAGAGGTTAATTCTATAAGTGATTTTTCTGCAGCCAAAACCATCAGTAAGGAGGCTGCTCAGGAAATGGGCCTGTTAACAATCATAGGACAGGAGATAGACGATAAATATATAGCCGAGCTTAAAAAGCTTGTGTTAAATCCTGTTTCAGCTGATGGAAAAAGGCTCAGGATTGTTTATACTCCCCTGCATGGAACCGGAAATGTGCTTGCCAGAAGGATTCTTAATGAACTTGGATTTGAAAATGTATATGTGGTTCCTGAGCAGGAGCAGCCTGATTCAAATTTTTCAACCGTCGGCTATCCCAATCCGGAGGATCCCAAGGCCTTTGCACTGGCTATTGAGCTTGCGAAAAGGGTGGAAGCAGACCTGATACTGGCTACCGATCCGGATGCAGATCGATTGGGTATAATGGTTAAGGATGATAAAGGCAACTACGTTCTCTTTAACGGCAATATGACCGGAGCCTTGATTGCAGAATATGAATTTTCACAAAGGGCTGCAAAGGGTAAATTGCCTGAAAATGCTGCCTTGATCAAAACCATAGTCAGCGGCAATATGACAGATCTGATAGCAAAAAACTATGGAGCCAGGCTGATAGAGGTTCTGACTGGCTTTAAATATATCGGGGAACAGATTAAGCTATTTGAGCAGACGGGTTCATATGAATATGTCTTTGGCTATGAGGAGAGCTACGGCTGTCTTGTAGGAACCCATGCCAGAGACAAGGATGCGATAGCAGCTGTTATGTGTCTGTGTGAGGCGGCAGCATTTTATAAAGATCAGGGGCTTACCCTTTATGAGCAGATGAACAGGCTATACAAAAAATACGGATATTTCAAGGAAAACCTCGTGTCAGTAACACTTAAGGGACTTGAGGGTATGCAGAAGATCAAGGAACTTATGGCAGGCTACAGAAATAACCCTCCCAAATCGGCTGGTGATTATCAGGTGCTGAAGGTTAGGGACTACCTGAACGGTACAATCACCGACCTATCCAATGGGGAGCAGGCTCCTACAGGACTGCCTGCTTCAGATGTACTTTATTTTGAGCTTAATGATAACGCCTGGTGTGCTATAAGGCCTTCAGGTACCGAGCCCAAGCTTAAGTATTATTTTGGCGTTAAGGGAAGCAGTATGCAGGATGCGGAGAAAAGACTCAATAAACTAATGAACGATGAGGTATTTAAGGTAAACTAAGGCTTTATTCAGGCCATTTGTACGAAAATCCCCTCTACATTGAGTCAGGCAGGCGTTGAAGCTATTGCATCATAATTTAATTGTGCAATGGCTTTAGAGCTGCTTCCGACTCAAGTACAGGGGATGAAAGTCCGATTATTATCCGATAAAGCTTTGTATTCTGTCGCTAAGAATTATACCAGTTTATGGCCGCAATGGGTGCAGAAGTTGCCTTCTGACGCTTTGCTGCCGCAGTTGGGACAGTAATTAGGCTTCTTTTTGGCTTCGCCTTGCCCCTGGCCTGTCTGGGGCTGCTGATACTGCGCAGTCTGGTTGTTTGCCTGGTTAATATTTTGAAGCATCTGATTGGCCATATTCATGCCCAGTATCATGCCTGCCATATCCGATGCCGTACCGCCACCGCGAACCTTGCCTGATGATATGCCCTCAGTCATGGAGGCCTGCTGATAGCGATTCATGTCGCCAATCATGCTGAAGGAAGCATTCTTGCTAATCATGGCCTGGATTTCAGGAGGATAGGTAAAGCTCATGATATTGAAGCCGGTAATATTCAAGCCTGTGTCGAAAAGCTGCATATCCAGATCTGAACGGATACCGGCAGCTATATCGAAGGAGTTGGCCTGAAGATTGAACATGTCCTTGCCTTCCTTGCTGATCCATTTCATCAGGAGCTGGTCCAGGACAGCTACAATACGCAATCTTACATCCTCAGTATAATAAGCCTGTCTGATACCTGCTATTTTATCAATAAGCCTTACATAATCACCTACCTTAAAGGTGAAGGTTCCGTTGGCCCTAATCGGTATTCCACCGGGAAGCTGGGGAGCAGGGATATTGATGGGATTTTGAGTGCCCCATTTTACTATAAATTCCTTGGTGTTAATGAAAAGAACCTCGGCTCGCATACCGGTTTTAAAGCCAAATTTAAAGCCCTTAAGGGTAGACAGGAAGGGTATTATCTGTGATTCTATATCGTAATCTCCTTCATCCTTGAATATGCCTTCTATTTTGCCGTTATATAAAAACACCGCATCCTGACCCGGACGAATGATTAAACGGCTTCCCTTTTTTATTTCATTATTGCTCCATTTGTAAAAAACCATATCCTCGCGGAATTCCTGCCATTCTACTAAATTGGCAAATTGCTTTGAAAATATACCCATTTTTCTTCCTCCTGTAATCTGTATTAGCTGGTGTTTCTACATGAATAGCTTTTAGAATTTTCGTCCTCCGGAGCTGTGTGACCGTCCGCCGGAGGAAACCCCTCCACGAAAACCGCTTGAATTAAAGCCGCCTCTGGAATGGCTGCTACTGGTCTTGCTGTCGTTTTTAGGCCTTCTTACCTTGGTTACCGTAGTACGGATATAATCATCTCTGCGGCCTATTAGTCCTGATCTGGAGTGATCCAAATAATTGCTGCTGCCGGCGGTCATCTTTCCACCGGAGTTATATGCCATGATGCCAACAACTGTTGCTCCGATAATCAGGGATATCAAAAGCTGTACCCATACGTTGGAAAGTATCATAAGCACGGTATGTGTTGTACCTTGCGTGTATTTGTCTGATGGCCATGTCTCATCATAATAGGGTTTATTTGGCCTTGAGGACTGGGGAGGGATATTATAATTATGGTCGTAATTCAGCTCCGAGTCATCCTTCATATATTCCGCCGATCTTTTTATGTAGGTAAGACAGGCGGCATAATAGTTGCCATCAGATAAATCAGGCACTATTTCATCCAGTATTTTATCAATTCTTTTGGAATGAATGTATGTTTCCGCTTTCCCGTAGCCTTCTATGAATACATCACGGTTATACAGGTCTATGAGAAGATATACCCTGTCGCCTACAGGCAGCTTATCCTCGAAGTCCTCTATATAATCCTCTGCATAGATTGCATTCGGGTCATTGTGGGTGAGTATCATTATCTCAAGGCCGACGTCCTCACCGTATGTTATGCATTGCTCCTCCAGATCCGCCCGTTCATAATCTGAGAAGAGGCCTGCTTCATCATATACATGCGGCCTGGGAGCTTCTGCTTCTGTGGCGTATGCCTTTGCAGGAAGTAATATTATTGATGCTGCAATAGCTGCCACCATGAATATGGCTGTAAGCAGATGCCGGTAGTTTAGTTGCATTTTCATCATCTTCATAGGGCACCTCCCAGCAGCCTGGTGATAAGCTGCATTATTATAAAGCTGCCTGTTGATATTCCTGCAAACCACATGGCAATCTTTGCCTTGCTAAGAGGAGGTTTGCCGATGATTTTGCCTGTTTGGCCATTCATCAGAAAGATGTGCTCTGTCTGCCTGTAATCATAGCATACCATCCAGACCGGCATAAGTGTATAGTCTGCATTTCTTTTGATAATATTTATGTCCTTGCGGTTGATATGAACAGAGGAGTAGCCGCTTATCGTAGACCTTAGGTAAGCATCCACATATGAATAAACCCTGTTCTTGATTCTGGGGAGCAGATCCTCGTCAGTATAATCATACTTCTCAGCTATGAAGCCGGCCAGATAGGGCATCGCAAAATCCTACAGGTTGTTGTACTGGTATGGCTCCAGCTTATCCATCATCTTATCGTCCATCTTCTTTGATGCGTCGCAGGGCACCCGGTTATAGTTAAGGTCTACCTTACGGTATACATGATAATAACTTGTTTCTGTGTATATCCATTCTCCCTGTGTATATTTGCGCACCCTTGTGCAGGTGGCGTCGATTTCTCTGCGCCCGTTCATATCAACGAGACAGA
>ENA-OWOZ01001884-OWOZ01001884.1-bioreactor-metagenome-genome-assembly--contig:-NODE-1884-length-17344-cov-32.506979_pt1 | contig 17344 bp, 10 predicted proteins | sample MGYA00238140_ERZ651804 | MGnify/ENA primary metagenome ERZ651804 (study PRJEB26910, sample SAMN07631232) | bioreactor metagenome | isolation source: Switchgrass digestor | place: USA: Dartmouth... | reverse complement strand
TGTATTTATAAAAATTACTCTCAATAAATTATAACAGAAAACGGAAAGAGAATAAAGGCTCATAAAACAATAGGAAACTATACTTTCAAATAAAATAATATCCCAAAGTTAACTTACAAATATTGTTAGGAGGAAATACTATGAATTCAAAAAACAATAAAATATCAATTAGCGAATTATCAGATGATATGGTATTAAAAATAATCCACGAAGAGTTTATGAAAATTAAACCTAAACATTATAAAGAATTCTATGAAAAGAGTTGCTTACCTTCAATTCCAACTATTCAAAAAAAGTTTGGGATGAAGTTTAGTGATGTTTTGATTAAAGCAGGAATTCCAGTTGAGTTACTTAATACACCGAAATCTAACGAATACTATATTCAAATATTAAAGCAATTAGCAGAAAAACTAGGTCACACGCCTTCTATGAGCGAAATGAAGAGAGAAGGTCAGGACCCATCAATATATGTAAATCGTTTCGGTTCATATAATAAAGCACTTAAAATAGCAGGCTTACCAACAAATAAAAGTAATTTCATTAAAAAAGATATTGATAAAAGAAAAATTATTAGAGATTATAAACAATTAAGCGAGAGATTGGGCAGACCCGCAACACAGAAAGACTTCAATAAATATATGCCATATTCATCAACTGTGGTTACATCAAGGTTTGGAAGTTTTGTTAAGTTAAGAGAAGAAGCAGGTTTCCCGATAGATAAAAGAGGAACAGGTAGAAGGGTTTACTGTAAAGAAATTATTCTAAAAAGGCTTGTGAAAGATTATATAGAAAATTTTGGACCACTATCTATGAAGCAATTAAATCAAAGACCAGAATATCCGAGTAACAGTACATTAAAAAGATTATTTTCAACTACTAAGATGTCAAATATTTGGAAAGAAGTAGAGAAAGAAGCCAGAAGAACTAAAGGTAATTGGACTAATAATAGAAGTCAAAACAAGCAAATAGTTGATGCAGGTATAAGAGGAGAAAGAAATGTTGCTCACAATCTTGAATTCCTGGATAAAAACAAATTTATTGTCTACAACGATATCATTGTTTATGACGAAGATTATAAGTTATCACAGCAGATTGACCATCTTGTTATTGGACCTGGTGGTGTTATTACCATTGAAACTAAGAGCCTGAAAGGTGAAATTATTGTAAGGAGTAATGAAAAGTGGGAGCAGTATAAAAATAATAACATGTATCAAATAGAGAACCCCACTCAACAAGTGATGAGGCATGAATATATTTTGAAACGCATATTTCCCCAAGGAATCCCTATTAAAAGCATCATAGTAATGGGAGATTACCATACAAAAGTAAAAAGCGAAGAGAAATGTGCTTATACAATAGTAAACGCCAATGCAATATTGCCATTCATAGATGAACATAGCAGTAAAGCAGTTTTAACAGAAAAACAGATTCAGCGTGTGAATAAAATTTTGATTAAACATATGATTCAAAATCGACAAAATACAGAGTATGTTTCATAAACAAGGAGCAAGTATAATTAGTATTATTCTTAGGACAAATGAATGTTGTAAAGAAGAATTATTAAAAGAGTGCATGCCTTAGTGGTATGTACTTTTTTATTGAGATTTAAGACATATAAAGAGTTTTAATTTTAACTGTAGAATAAATAAAATAGGGTAAATGGTAATAAGTATGAGGGATGATAGGATGATAAATGACAACTGTTATGTATATAAAAAAGAAGTGGACTGGTCGGTGTTACATCAGGGCGTGAGTATACCCGTAACTATACAGATAGTTTTTCAAAATGCTATAAATAAGTTCTTGCCAAGAGGCAAGTCTACAGACATTTATCTGGTGATGGGAGGAAAGACTTATTAAAACTAACAAACCAAAAGAGTCAAAAGAGATATATTCATTATGAATAGTGTATTACCATTTAATAGGTTATCTCTATATTAATCTACTTAAGATTTAACAAAATTTATAAATTTACCTGAAGACGAATGAAAATTATGATATAATAATGACTAATAATGACGATATTTGTTAATGAGGGGTGATGTGTTTGTATAAAGATATTTTGAATAAAATCCATAATATTGCAAATAAAACTGATATAAAAGATGGTTCTACTTTAGCGGATATTTTAGCGAAGCGTTTAGTAATATATAAACTTGGCGAAATGCAAATGTGGTGGAATAGCAATATTTTTACTAATGAAGGTTTATTATATATGAAAAGTATGTTTCCTAATTCTTATCATATAAATATGATACTTACAGCAATGAGAACAGCAAGAAAGGTAGAAAGTACCTATCTGAATAGTAAAGGGAATAATATTTCATTTTACAGTTTAACTGATGAATTAGAGGACAACCTTGAGAAAATATTATGTTTGTTATGTGACATGAATAATAAGGTTATGAAAGACACCATTAATGACTTAATTTCTATTGATATTCCATTACAATTATATGAAATATTTGATGAACTAGAAGAAAAAAAACCTGAAAAAATAGAGCCTCCGACTATATGCTTTGGAAATATAAAGTATGATTTGTTATTTTACAATAACCAAATAAATTTTAAAGAATTAAACGATGTTTTACAGCCATTACTTTGGGGATACAAAAAATCGGAGCAGAAGTCACTAAATATAGGATACTATAACATTACATAGGAGTTGAACATGATGTTACCAATTGTAAAACGATATAATTCTAATATAAGGGCTGTTGGAACAAAAATTCCAGAGACAATAGAGTTTTTAAAACTATATTCTCAAAACTTTGATATTAATTATGTAAAAACAAGAATAGTTGATGAAAATATATTTAATATAGGAAATTTAAGGACTATAAAGAATCTGTTTTCTACATTAAAATCACGTTATGCACTAAATAATGAATATTATAAAGTGAAAAATCTTACAGATGTTGTTAGTTCAGACTTAAATACAGAAATTATAAAGAGCATTATATTTTTATATTTTGCTCAATATGAATATGCTGTTTTTGAAGTAATGACAGAGTGCATTTTTCCACTAAAACAGAATAGATTTAATAAGTTAAATGGAAGTACAATTTTGAGTTTTTTTGAAGAAAAAAAAGAAGAACATCCCGAATATTTTTCGTGGTCGAAAAATAGTTGTGAAACATTTGCTAGTATGATGCTCACATCAGCAAGAGATTTTGGCTTTTTAGAGAAAAAGAATAATAAAGAATATATAATATCTAATCGGCTTTTACCTTTGAAAACGGTAGGATATTTACTTTATTATATCAAAGAATTTGAAGAAGATGTTGTAAATTCATTATATCTAAAATTGTATTTAATTACACGAGAAGAACTTATATTTTACCTAAATGAATTAAGCAAAGAAGGATTTTTGGAATATAGAGTAATCAAAGATAATGTAGACATAATATTTAACTATAAGTCATTAGATGAATTCATAAAAGTAATTATAAGTAGGTGATGGCTTTGGGAATAAATGATAAAATTAACTTATTTATACAGTCTATAGAACGAATAAAATTACCTGATAGTAGAGGAGCAAGGCTTTTTTGCCTAACTATAAATGATGACCAGCAGGCTTTTTATGTGGAACTAGATAATATTATTAAAGGACTTAATGGGAATGGTGAAAATATAGATAATATAAATATCAGTAAATTACTCATTAAATCTCTTGAAGATGATAACATGTTATCAGGTATAGAAGAAATTGAAAAAAATTCTCCTGAATTTATCGAACAACAATACAGAATACTGGAGAAATATTTTATTGATAAAATTCGTAAAAGGGTAGTATCTAGTTTAGCAGATATAGTTGTACTATCAAGAGTAGAATTTACGTATCCATATATAACTAATGCATTTAGGATAATGATGGAGTTTGAGAACGAGTATGATAAAGCCATATTACTTATACTTCCTGGCGAGAAAAAAGCAGAAAATCTATATAGATATTTGAATAAAATTGATATATCAAGTCCCAGTTTCAGAATAAAAGATATAATGGATTTTAGGAGGAACTAACATGGAGTTATTAAGAAATATATTTGATTCAGATGTAATGGAAAAAACTATTAACTCGGTTATAAAAGTTAATGACAATAAAGATATCATAACAGAAATACAGGAATATGTAGTTACCAATGAGATAGAAGAACATTACAAAAGGTTTTTTGATGCATATTTTAACAATAGTGCACCAGACACCTGTGTTTGGATTTCAGGTTTTTTTGGAAGTGGTAAGTCGCATTTTATGAAGATACTTGGCTATTTACTTCAAAATCAGAACTATCAAGGAATTGATGTAGTAAAAGCGATTGCTAATAAAATCAAGAATAATGCTTTACTTGCTGCGGATTTAAAAAATAAACTTACGAAACAGAATAATAAAGTGATTATATTTTCTATGACAGACGTTTCTTCTCATGATAAAAGTTTACTGGAATCAATATATTCACAGATTATGGTATCGTTTGGATATTCTGAAAGCATTGAACTTGCAAAGTATGAATTGACCATGACATTAGAAGGTAAATACGAAGAGTTTAAGCAGATGGTTTTAGAAGAAGAAGGAGAAGAATGGGAGAAGTTTAGAGATTTAAAATTAAATAATAGAAATAGAGTGTTAAATAGTATTATACCCAAATTATATCCAGAAGTATATAAAGATGAATTTAAACTTTCTGATGTATTTATGGATATAAGTGTTACTTCTGATAAAATAGCAGAACTTATAAAGACCTTAGTGGGACTGTACCCAGAATATGATAATATCATTCTGATGATAGATGAAATGGGTCAATACATAGGAAACGATGAAGAAAAAATGTTATATCTGCAAGGTATTGCAGAAAGTATTGATAAAGTGCGAAAAGAATTAGGAAAAAAAGGGGTCTGGTTTATAGTTACTTCCCAGCAGAAACTACAAGATATGATAGAGGATTTTGACGCAAATTCTAAAAGAAAATTCAATAGATTAAGCCATAGATTTTCTACTAGAATAGATTTGAGGTCAGAAGACATAGACAGGGTAATTAAAGATAGGGTATTACGTAAGAAACAGAATTATACTGATAAATTGATAGAATACTACAACAATAACGGTGGCGCAATTGCAGCAAATCTAAAAATTGAAAATACTAGAAACATATATATTGGTTCTCAAGACAATTTTGTCGAATCTTATCCTTTTTTGAACTATCATTTTTATATAGCAAGAGATTTGCTTCAGGAAATGATGGGACCCGATAAAAAACATGTTAATTACGGCGAAAGGAATATGATTAGATTAACCCAAAATGTTTTAAAAAATAGTATGAAAGAAATGCCTTTAGGAAGTTTCGTATCTCTTGATTTTATATTCGATGCTGTAAAACAGGATATCGATAATGAAACCAGACTTGATATAGAAAGAAAAATACCAGAAGTATTTGAAGGATGCGAAAACCAGGAACTCTATGTAAGAGTAGCCAAGGCTCTATTTGTATTAGGTCACGTAAAGTATATTGGTAATAATATTAAAAATATTTCAGCATGTTTAACTAATAATCCACTTTCACCAATCAATGAAAATGATGTTAAGAATGTTTTGAATGAATTAATAGAAAAAGGATTCGTGGGTAAAGTAAATGAGGGCGGTTATAAGTTATTGTCAGTAAAAGAGAAAAAAATTGAAGAGAAAATTAAAGATGTATCAGTTAGAAAGTCCGATATAGATAGGAAAAGACGTGATATAATAGAAGATTTACTTAAGGAAGTCAAGGCAGGTATAAGACATAAGGGTTCAAAGTTTGATATAAATCTTACTATCGATGGAGAAGAAAAATCAAAAGGTGGATTCATAGGTCTAGAAGTACATACATCATATGAAGGTCAGATATTTATTGCTATTGATAATAATGAAAAAGTTGTTAAATGGTATACTACAGAACAGACAGAAATTAACAATATGATAACAAGGATGTTGAAATTAAGTAAAGCCATTAGTGAATTGGAAGACGACTCTCTTGAGGCTATAACTATAAAAAGGGAAAAACAAATTGAGTTAGATGGGTTAAAGAGAGATATTCCCAATAAAATAGAAGATTCGTTGATGGAAGGAAAAATATATTATTGTGGGTTTGATTATAAACCTAAAGATTATGGAAACCTTGTTAAGAATGCTGCAGAAAAGTTTATCATAGAAGAAATTATACCTAAAGTATTCAATAGGTTCGAAGATGGGGCTATCAATATACAACCAGCAGATTATAAAAAATATATTCAGGATGTAATTTTAGTAGATAGGCCTAAAGGCTCATACCCTGACTTGCGTGATTTAGGAATAATGGAGGATAGAACCATAAAATTAAGTGGTGCTGTGTACGATACACTCTATAATTATATTTTAAGTAGAGATAAGTGGAAGGAGATTATTATTGGTAGCACTATACTTGCAGACTTTATAAAACCTCCTTATGGCTGGTCTCAGAACATATTACGTCTTGTACTCGCTGCCATGCTTCGTTTAGGCAAAATTGAAATTCATTCAGAAGGAGTAAGATACGATAATTATAGTCAATCAAAAATAAAGGATATATTCCTTAAGGATTCATTATTTAAAGACGTAAAAATTATACCAGTAGTTGAAGCAGATGCTACAGCAAGATTGATTGCAAAAAATAGACTTGCAACAATATTCGGCAAATATGCTATAGACACTATTGAAGATTTATCTAGAAAGATAAAAGAGGTATGTGAAGAAGAAATAAATAAAATCAATACAATAAAAAATCAGGTTAGACATATAGAGTTTCCTGAAACAGTTATTAAAATATTAACAGAGAAATCAAAAGTCTATGAAAAAATAAATCTTTCAGGAGATAATCAAAGGATAACTGATTTTGTTAAGATTTCTGAAGATGATATGCAAAAAATGTTTGTAATGGTTAAGTCTATTTCTGAATTTATTAATACAAAAATTGATGAGTACAAAGAGGTTAGAGAAGAAATAAACATAATTAAACGATTTAATGTATACCTAAATGGTGATGTGAGGTTAGGTTTTGAAAACAATTATAATGATATTATTACAAAAATTAGCGGGGAATCTATTATAGAGGATTGGCAAAATATCTATGAGCAGTATCTAAAACTTAAGGGAATAGTCAACAACCTGTATATTAGTAATCATAATGAATGTAATAGTGGCTATGAAAAAGCAATAAAAGATATAACGGAAAAATATAAAAACGACGTGCCAAATGAAAAGTTGGAAGAATATCTAAAACCATTATCAAATAAAATATGCCATGATATAGACAGGGCAGAAAACTATAGGTGCAAGGAATGTAAACGAGACATACATGCTTTAAAAAGTGATATTGAAATCCTAGAAACCCTAAAGTCGGGTATAATGGCAAAGATAAATAATTATATAAATCCTCCAAAACCCCCTATACATCCACCGATGCCTCCAAAGAAAAATGAGGTAGAAATAACACAAGTAATTTACGATACTCAAAAAAGAGTAATAAAGGATGAGACAGATATGGAGGAATTCTTAAAAGAAATAAAACAGAAGATACAAAAACAGTTGAGAGAAGGAAAACAGATACTTATAAAATAAGGGGTGCTACGGATGAGTCTAAAAGACATAGATATCGGGATAAAAAAGATTAAATCAATGCTTATATCAGATTTGGAAAGACAATTAAAACTTTTAGGTATAGGCTATGATAAAATATATACTCATGAAGAAATAAATGATGTTTTCGATATAAATAGAAAATATAAAAGGAAGCAAGTTCTTGATGTACTTATAAACGAATGTGAAGAAAGTGAGATAGGCCTATTATTAAGTGATGCTAAAATAAGAGAAAAAAATATAAGAAAGTTTATTAGAGAGTGTGCTTTTGATTTATTGAATAAAATATGTGCCATAAGACTTCTTGAAGAAAGAAACATGATTGCACCAACTATTAAAAAATTTAAGGAGTATGGAAATAAATCTGAGGTGCAGAAAAACTTAGGCCAGGTATCATACAGTTTGTTAGATAGAGACCCCTATGATGGATTGAGATATGCCATTGAATCAACCTTAAGAGAACTTTCTACTCAAATTAAAGTACTGTTTGAGGTTAATAGTGAGCATAGTCTTTTGTTTCCAGACCCAAAAACTTTAAAAGACATCATAAATATTTTACTTGATGAAATTCCAGAAGAAGATTGGAGACGAGATGATTTTATTGGATGGACCTATCAATACTTTGTTGAAGATGAAAAAGAGGAGATTGAACAAGCGGACACACCCGAAGAAATAGCAGCCAAAACACAAGTGTATACTTATGACTGGATTGTAAAGTATATAGTGGACAATACACTTGGAGCATATTGGAATGAAATAAAATCAGGGGAAAGACCTAAACAAAGTGTAGAAACAATAAAGTTGGTAGACCCTTCATGTGGAAGTGGCTCTTTTCTTGTTTATGCATTTGATAAATTTTATGAAATATATAAAGAAGAGGGAAAAGTATCGGAAGAAGATATTCCTAACTTCATTATTAGTAAAAACCTTTATGGGTTGGATATAGACGAGAGGGCAGTACAACTATCAGCATTAAACCTTTATATTAAGGCAAAAGAAAGAAACAGGAATATACAAATTGAAAAATTTAATATTATTTGTACAGATAGTAGAATTAAACAAGATGTCAATATAGATAAATATTTATCATCAATATATATGGACCCCGAAATACGAGTAGTAATAAAAAATATTGTTAAGCAAGCATTTATTTATATGAAAGAAAATAATATTCTTGGCAGCCTTATGAAAATTGAAGAGGTAATAAACCCAATTATTGATGAATATATAAGGGGTAAGAGAAGACCATCTGATAGAGAAAGACAGGCTAAAAGTAAAAAAAATATAAAAAATGGTGAACAAATTACGCTAGTTCCCCCAGAAATAGAGCAGTTTTCTTTAGATAGTATATATAAAATAAATTATGAATCAAGGGAAGAATTTGTTGATTATTTGAGACAAAAAATTTTGGACTGTGTTGACTATGTGGTTACAAAAATTAATAAAGATAATGATATTAACAGTAGAATATTTGCAAAAGATTTGGATAGAGGAAGCCACTTTATAGGTGCAATGATGCAGAAATATGAGATTGTTGTAGGCAACCCGCCATATTTAACAAACAGAAAAATGGGACAAAACTTAAAAAAATTAGTAGATGATAAATATCCAGATTCAAAATATGATTTGTATTCTGCGTTTGTTGAATGTTGTTTAACAAAGTTGGTTAATAAAGGATATTTTGGGAATATAATTCCTGATACCTTTCTTTGCTTAAGTTCTTTTAGTAAGTTTAGATATGCTTTATTAAAAAGATATTCTTTAAAAAAATTGATACATTTAGGGCAAGTTTTTAAAGGATACCCTACAGAGGTATTAGTTAAAATTGTACGTAATGAAATGAATGATAAAAATAAATGTATGTTTATAAACTTAAAAGAGAGTAGGGATAAAGAAAACGCTATTAGAGATATAGATCAGCATGAGAGTAAAAACTATCTTCAAAAAGATTTTCTTAAAATTGATGATTATATGTTTATGTATTGGTTGTCCCCAAATATGTTGGAGACATTTGCTAATTTTGAAAAATTAGAGCCAAGTTTTGCAGTGGTTAGACAAGGACTTTCAACAGGAGACAATAATAGGTTTGTATTACATAGATGGGAGGTAAAACAAGATTTAATTGGAGTAAAGTGGTACTTGTTTGCTAAGGGTGGTGGGAGTAATAAATATTATGATGAACATAAATACATCATTTTTTGGGAAAATGATGGAGAAAAGATAAAATCCTTAGCAAAACAAAAGTATGGGTCAGAAACAAGAACTATTAAAAACCAAAATTTTTATCTTAGAAGAGGAATTAGTTTTAGTAGTATAGGAGGCAAAGTATTAAGTTTAAGATATATGCCTGCAAATTGGATTTTTGCAGATAAAGGGTCGTGTATTTTTGTTAATGATGAGGATAATTTACTTTATGTATTAGGACTGCTAAATACAAAAGTTATGTCTTATTTTGCTTATAGTATTAATCCTACTGTATCTTTCCAAGTAGGCGACCTAAAAAGAGTTCCAATAAAATTGTCGAGTTATAAAGAATGGGTTTCAATAAATACTTTTATAATAATATGTCTGAAAAAATTTTTATATAAATTTAATATTTTATCTGATTTATATGAGACTGATTTAATATCAAAGGCTATTGAGGAGAATGAGGAAAAAGAGAAATTAATTGATTATGTGAAAGATTCTATATTTGATATTTATCTATTATATATAACGATTGAAGAATTGGAATACTTAAATAATGAAATGGCGGCTGAAATACTAAACTTAAACTGTAAAGATAAAGAAGAAATATCAACTAGGTATCAAAAGAGTTGCATAGAGAGTAGTATAATTAAAGATTTCTTTATAGATACTTATCTTGAGATGTTAAAATATATAAACAAAGAAGATATTTTAGAGTTTAATATTGACAAAAGTTTGTTATTAAATATTGCAGATAAATCAATATCTAAACTTAAATCATTATATAAAAACATTAATCTCGTAAATAAAGAACAGCCTTTAATAGATAATGTCAAAAGTGCATGCACCAAAAAAGATGCAGATATTATAAGTATTGCAAAAGAATTAAGTATTCATCCAAGGTCTGTACTTTCTGTAATGCAAAAGAATGATATCTACATTAAGGAAGACATAATAGAAACAATTAAAAGATATTTACAAACTCTCGCTAGAAAAGCATTTGATGACGATAATGACGGTATTGTCCTTTTAGCAGAGATGCTCGATAGGATACATGATGAGTTATCAAATACCTTTAAAGATAGAGCATCATCCATTGAAACAGAAATCAATAATATTATAGGTAAAGATATAGAAAAATGGCTGAGGGACGAATTCGCAATAGATTATGTAAACAACACTGGATATGATAAGAAAACAGATAAGTACAAAGAAATTAAAAACCCATGGGAACCACTAATATGGAAAGGACAATCGCCTAAGAAGAACTTTACTATTTTTGTATGGCGATACAAGATTACTCCTGATACTGAACTAAAGATTAGAAGCCAGTATCTTGAAAATGAAATAGAATCTTATAAGATGAGAATAAAAGATATTGATAGTAAACTAGTAACAGCGGATGAAAAAGAAAAGAAGATACTTGAAAAAGAGAGAGATGAAATTCTAAGTATAGTAGATGACTTGAATGATTATCATAAGTGGATTAAGGAGAATGGAATAAAAATAAGGGGTATGTGGTTTAACTTAGAGTAAACTGAGGTGGTTGCTGTGAAAGAATATATTGAAGAATTGATAGAAAATGCATTTAGAAACAGCAATATTGTTATATGGAAGGACCAGGAAAGATATTTTGAAGAATTCTTTAAAGGTTTTGTTATGAAAGGGGTCACCAATATTACTTATAACAATAGTATTACACAGTTAAAAACAACAGTAGAAAAAGAAGACCCATTCATATTAAATAAATATCTTATTTATGTAGCAGTAGAGGATTTTGATTCTGATTATGAGTATTTTGGTAAGACAGTTTCTGTGAATTTATTTGACATACTCAATTTGAGATTTGGCATCAAATACAGTAGAGATTTATATTGTTTTGTTAATGATTATAAAGGATACATTGCCACAAATTTTGAAAAGTTAAAGGAGTATCATAATGGTACTCCTCTTGATGTAAATGGATTAAAAGAACTTGTTATTAAAGTAATTTTTGAATTGAATCATTTTAATATGGATGATTTAATTATTAAATTAATGTTTGCACCAAATAGAGTTAAACTTTTTGAAATGATAAAAAGACCTACGCTTATTTCTTTTTTTTATAAACAATTAGAGGAAAACTATGGCATAAAACTTCAAGTAGATTCTGAACAAGAATTTGTAGATAAAATTTCTTTTGCTATGCTTGTAAATGCATATTATTATCAGGCTGATGGAAAAGAAATGAGTTCATATGAATCATTCATAGTTTCAGACGAAGTTAAGAGAGAAAGAATTTTTAATTTTGTAGACAATGTTTGGAGAAACAATGATAAATATAAGGAACAATATGTTTATTATTCTAATAAATACCAGAACCAATTTATAGAGACATTACCATCAATATCAGTAAAAGAAAGTATTCATATTAATGAATGTAAATCTGATATTTTTATTGTTATCGATGAAAAGTTGTATGATGAAGTGAAAAGAAATATTAAGGAAGTAATATATAGTGACGGCGATACAAAACTATTAGATAAAGTTTATGCTACCATAAAAAATAGACAAGATACTTTTTGGTCAAAAAATGAACTATTTACAAAATGGACAAGCATAGGCTATCTTATTGATTTTCTTTACCTGTATCTAGATTTCAGCATCCAGTATAAGAATAAAACATACATAAAAGTAGAAGATTTAATTAAAGATTACACTCAGCATCTTTATAAAATTGATTATAACTATAGAAGATTTAGAGAAGTTTTAATGGAAATCGATATTGAAGGCTCACTTATAAACAAGATTAATCAAATGTACAATATTTTTCTTGATGATATAAACTATAAATATAGTTTATTAATAGAAAAAATAGATAAATACAATATTGAAGGTATTAAAAATCAACAAATTGTATGGGATGACTTTGTAAAACAACAAGGAAAGAAATGTATTATATTTGCCGATGCCTTAAATTATGAATTAGGGAAAGAACTAGAAGAGAAATTGAGCCAATTTGAAACTCAAAATACTATAATGGTAAGTTTTTTACCTTCTATAACAGAAATAGGTATGTCAAGACTTATCATGCATAGGAATGAAAAACTTATATTAAAAAATGACAATAATGGCATATCAATTACAACGGATGAATATGAAAGAAATTTAAGTTATAGAGACAACCGTAAGGAAAAAATGCTCAGAGATATTCCTGATTTAGACTTTAAAGAAATTTCGGACATATTAATGCAAAGTACAGATAACTTAAAGGATAATATAGTGATATTTTCAAGAGATATAGATAATATTGGAGAATCTGGGGTAACCTTTGCAATAGAAATTTTTAGAAATAATGTAAGAGATATTATACGAGTAGTAAACATCTTATCAAGTAAAGGTTATACAATATTTATTTCATCAGACCACGGTTTCTTATATTCAGTAGGAAATAAACCTATAAAGTCATCACAAGGCGATTATATTAAACTTTCATTGAGATATGGAATAGGAAATAACATTCAAAGTGAGCACATTGTGAAATGCAGTGATTGGGCTAGTATTGAAAGTGATTATGATTTAGTTTTTGCAAGAGGAATTGCAGAATATAGCATTAAAGGAGGAAATGAAGATTTTACTCATGGAGGAATTTCTTTACAAGAGAACATAATACCATATATAAAAATTAAGCCTATAGTTCAAGAAAAACAAGATACCATAAAATACAAATTTATAGTTCCTGAAAAGATTAGAAGCAAGATTATAAGAATAAATATTGAATGTGACAAAGAAAATACAGAGATGGAACTTGAGGTGTCTCTTGAGGGCGATAAATATAATGAAAAGAAGAACTTTTCGGTTCAATTAGAAAATGGCCGTGCTGAAATAAAATACAGGTTATATGAAAAACTTCCACCTAATAATAAATTTGTTACAATAAAAATATTTGATATTGAATCAAAACTTAAATTGCATGAGAGTAAATCATATGTAGACTTAATTGATGATAAAAAACTATTTTAGATAGTAGGTGATAAGGATGCTGGATGCTTTGGATAAATTAGCACTTGAATGTTTTGAGGGGAGAGTGGTAAGAAAAGATTTAGTGAGGAAACTAAAAGTAGGATATAATGTACCATCCTATGTACTTGAATATTTGCTAGGAAGATATTGTGGCATATATGATGAAGATGAAATATCACTAGGCATGCAATCAGTTAAAGATATATTAGAAAAGCATTTTGTTTCACCTGATGAAAGTGAGAAAATCAAAGCAATTATAAGGGAGCAGGGTATATATAGGATTATTGACAAAATTTCGGTTAAATTAGATGATAGAAAAGATAGATACTGGGCTGAACTTATAAATATGGGTCTTAAAGAAGTAAATATTTCGGATGAACTCGTAAAGGCAAATGATAAGTTGTTAGGCAGTGGCATGTGGGCAATTCTTGATATAGAATATGATACTGAAATGTATGGAAAAGGTGGAACAAGACCTTTTGTAATAAAAGAAATAATTCCTATACAAATGGCTTCCTTGGATATACAAGAAATTAAGAACGGAAGAACCAAATTCAGCACAGAAGAATGGATGGATTTTGTTTTACGAAGTATTGGATACGAACCTAACGAAATGAAAAATGAGAGAGTAAAATTATTATTTATTTCGAGATTGATACCTCTGTGTGAAGCAAACTTTAATCTGATTGAACTTGGACCAAGAGGAACAGGTAAATCCTATGTATATAGAGAAGTTTCTCCTTATTCAATACTTGTATCAGGAGGAAAAACGACAGTTGCAAATTTATTTTATAACATGAGTTCAAGACAAATAGGATTGGTAGGCTATTGGGATACTGTTGCTTTTGATGAAGTTGGAGGAATGAAATTTGGTAATTCTGATGCTGTACAAATCATGAAAGATTATATGGAGGCAGGAAGTTTTTCTAGAGGTAAAGAGGAAATTGGGGCTTCAGGTAGCATGGTATTTATCGGTAATATCGATGGCAATATTGAAAGAATTAGTGAAATATCCCATTTATTTACTCCGCTTGTTCCTGAAATGAGAGATGATACAGCATTTCAAGATAGGCTACATTTTTATTTGCCAGGTTGGGAAATACCGAAAATGTATCCTGAACTTTTTACTTCACATATTGGTTTAATTGCAGATTATTTTAGCGAATTCTTAAAAGAAATGAGGAAGGTATCATATACTGATGCCATAGATAAATATTTTAGATTTGGGAGAAGTTTAAATCAGAGAGATGTTAAGGCAGTAAGAAAAACTGTTTCTGGTTTAATAAAAATACTTCATCCAGATGGTCTTTATTCAAAAGATGACATCGAGAATTATGTTGCATTTGCTATGGAGATGAGAAGAAGAGTTAAAGAACAGATGAAGAAAATTGGTGGTCTAGAATTTTGGGCAACTTCATTCTCTTATATAGATATTGAAAATGGACAAGAGAAATTTGTTACTTTAAAAGAAAAGTCGGGGGGAAGAGTAATACCTGAGACTAATTTATCTCCAGGAGAAGTGTATACAGTTGGAATAGACTTAGATACACGTAAGCCATCAGTATTCAAAATAGAAGTTCAAACTACTATGGGGTCTGGGATATTATTTACAGGTAATATGTCAAGAGCAATGAAAGATGCTGCGAATAATGCGAGAACATACATAATGACACATGCGAAAACTCTTGGGGTAGAGAAGGCAATTAATGAATGTAAACTTCATATTAATGCAATTAATCTTATGCAGTCAAAGGAAGGCAGCGAAACAGGTATGGCTTTTTTCATAGCAATAATGAGTGCTTTGACTGGTAAGTATGTTAAGAAACAAATTGTAGTTTTAGGAGAAATGTCAAACAAAGGTACTGTAAGTCCAGTAAGTAATTTAATAGAAGCACTTCAAGTATCTTTAGATGCAGGAGCAAAAACTATACTTGTTCCAATGGATAATTTAAAGGAAATTGCTGGGGCACCCCAGGACTTAATGGCCTCTATAACTCCAGATTTCTATCAAAATCCTGAAACTGCTATGTATAAGAGTTTAGTATTAGAATAATATTAAATATTACGCTTCATATTAATTGGTGAGTTTACTGACCCTATAGATAATAACCAGGGGGAAAGGAAGCAACTTATTTGCGATAAAGAAGAAAGTAGTGATTGCAAAAATAGGCTGCCGTCTACCAGCCCAGCAAATGCGATACGATTCAAAGATAAGTTAGAAGACCAGTGGAAGGTTATTTTACCGTATTTAGGACTTATTGATAATAGCCAGTAATAATTTATAATAATAGAACATTGGGCTTGAATCAAGATTCTTGATTACTGTGAAAGGGCATACATTTTCATAAGGAATAAGGTTTAAGGAGTAAAGGGTAAAAGGGGATACAAGGCAATATTTAATCAAAAATATATATTGTGCTTACTAATAGTATAACGTAAAATATAAGTATACAGATTGAGAGCATATTCTCTTACACAGCCAGCAGATGCTGGAATAAGTTAGGAGAGTATGCTTTTTGCGTTTTAAATAGTTATTAGGGAGGTAGGAAATGCTTACTTTTGCTGATTTTACTAATAAAATAATCTCGGATTTAAATAAGCGTTTTTCAGAAGCCATTTTAGAAGGTAACTATATATTAGTAAAGTCTGGTCCTGCGAGTATGTCTATACCTATTAGTTCTATGTATAGGGAATATCAGGAAGTTAAGGATTATAAGAAAACTTTAAAATTATATGTTGGCATTATTAATGATATTCTAAATCAATATAAGTTTAAGATTGATTACAAGAGTGTGTATCCATTCCTTAAAAGCAGGGATTTTGGGAAAGGGGAAAATGATATTCAATTTTACCGGGAACAGGCTTTTACAGATATAGATGTACTTTATGTTTCAGACATGGGGGAAACTTTTAGGTTTATTTTGCAAACTGATGATGTAGATTTTGATAAAATGAAAAAGGCGGCATGGGAAAACTTGAATAAGATGGCCAATCCACTGGTAAAGTTGGATAAGACACTTGATGTATTCTGCCTGAAGTATTCTACAGACTATAACTCGACATTGTTGTTAAGTACCGCACTACAGAATCAAATACACAAAAAAATAGGGAAGGATTATCTTTTTGCAATTCCTTCTTCAACTACATTAATTGTGGCCAGATATCGTCCTGAATATATAAAAATTATAGAGTCACTGATTATGATAGATAAAGACCCGAGCAAGGTCTCAGGCAAGGTTTATAGGTGTAAAAATGGGATATTTGATATTGTAGATGAAGGATATTGATATTATAGGGAAAAGGAGATTGACAACATGAATAAGGGGTAATAATTAAATGTGATGAACTGGTAGTAAAATACAAATTAAATAGGGATTGCATCATGAAACAGTTGCAGTCTATGAAAGTGAATAAAGGAACAGAGGTTTTTATCACTGCATACAATGATGACTTCTGAACTTACCCCGATTTGATGGACACGTAGAACGGCTGGTATAATAAAACCAACGGAGGTGTCCAAGATGTCAGTAA
>ENA-OWOZ01001883-OWOZ01001883.1-bioreactor-metagenome-genome-assembly--contig:-NODE-1883-length-17362-cov-3.993463_pt1 | contig 17362 bp, 23 predicted proteins | sample MGYA00238140_ERZ651804 | MGnify/ENA primary metagenome ERZ651804 (study PRJEB26910, sample SAMN07631232) | bioreactor metagenome | isolation source: Switchgrass digestor | place: USA: Dartmouth... | reverse complement strand
TCGATTAGAGGTTCCAATTTAAGGGATTATTAATAAAAAAGTTATTTCGGAAAACATATCAAAGCTTAATTACTGGTATTAGTTATTGACAGTTATTATTATGTGGTGATATTATATATTAGAGATTAAAAAAGTTAATAATAAAATTTAAGGTGCCCTTAATTAAGGGATAATAGGGAAGTACGGTTAAAATCCGTCGCGGACCCACCACTGTAAGCGGTTACAAATTCCAAAATGCCACTGGATTTTTACTAATCCGGGAAGGCTGGAAGGAGGATGACCCGTGAGCCAGGAGACCTGCCTTAAATTTAGGGGTTATAGACGAAAGGGGGATGATTTCGTTCTATAAGCTGGATGACTTAAGATGGGAAAGTCTCTTGAAATCAAGAGACTTTTTTTATTGATTGGAAGTGGTGAGACCAAATGAGCGGCAAGTTTAAAATCTGCCAAAGAGGGGCTGAGCAAACACTAGTTATTCTTTTTATCTTATTATTTTACATCTCTTTCATTGAAAGTTATAGATTATTAGGCATAACTGCCGTTACAGTGCTCATATATTCTGTTATTACTTGTCAGCGGAGGTCTTTTCTTAGACTGATTAAATCTGTAGTGCCCTTTGTTATTTTGTTGCTTTTGCCTACCGTAATAAGGTATTTATTAAGTGGTACCTGGGAGGACCTGGATTTTACACTGATGATTATTTGTAAAATCTTAATTTCCGCTATTTTATTAGGAACAGTCGTTGCCAAGTATTCAGCTCTTTTTCTGGTGGATGGGATACTGAATTTAGGATTGCCTCCATTGTTCAATAGAATATTAGCCCTTACCTTTAGATATTTTCATATGGTTAATCAAGATGTGCAAATAGGAAGAAAAGCCTTAACCAGCAGAGGAATTAATGAACGAAGGGGACTAGCCGTTCTCCCTATTTTCGGAGAATGGATCGGAGGCTTTTTCCTTAAAAGTACTTACCACAGTGATATGGTCTTTAAGGCAATGAAATCCCGAGGCTTTGAGGGAACGGCAAGAAAGGACAGTTGGAAAAACAGTCGGTTAATTATTGAAGCCGGCATGTTAATTCTTTTTCTGATGGTGGTGCTTATAGTTGATGGAAAAATATAACCCGGTAATAAAAATCAGAAACTTAACTTTTACTTATCCTAATAATCGCCGTGGCTTAATAGATGTAAATTTAGATATTGAAAGAGGCAAAAAAACGGCTGTACTGGGGGTTAACGGTAGTGGCAAATCAACCCTGTTATACCATTTGAACGGTATAAATATGCCTCAATTCGGTTCTATAGAAGTGCTCAACATGGAAGTTAAGGAAGAAAACCTTAAAGAAATAAGGCGTCAGGTAGGTTTTTTATTTGATTATCCTGATCATCAATTATTCTCAACTACAGTATATAACGATATTAAATTTGGACTGGATAATTATAAATATCCGGAGAAGGAAAAGGATGAACTTATAAGAAAGGTTGCTCAGGATTTGCGAATTGAGGAACTATTGGCATTGCCTCCCTACCAGTTGAGTCTGGGGCAGAAAAAGAAGGTAGCTATTGCCGGATTAATCGTTCTAGAGCCCAGTATCATTGTCTGTGATGAGCCCTTTTCAGGTTTGGACGGATATGCAGTGCTTTATTTTAAAGAATTACTTGATAAATGGGTAAAGAAAGGTAAGACAATTGTCTTTTCAACCCATGATGTAGATTTAACTTATGAATGGGCAGATAATGTCATAGTTTTACGAGAAGGTCGCGTACTAAAAACAGGAACTGTTCAGGAAGTATTGACCAGGAATGATACTTATTCGGAGGCGGGGTTAGTTAAGCCTTTGCTTTATGATTTGTTTTCCGATAATGATTACAAGCCCAGGTCTGTTTCTTTAGCCAAAGAGTATTTGAAAAACTCTTGTTTTAAAGTTTTGGACTGTTAATTTCAAGGAGGAGAGAAAATGACGAAAAAGAGGCTTTTTTTAATAACAGCTTGTATCTTGATGTTGACAATACCCTTAGTGGGTTGTAATGGAGGAGACATCGGCAAAGGGGCAGAAACCCATGAGGAAAAAGGACACGCCCATGGGGAATATGAATGGATTGGCTTATTTGAACTTAAGGCAGGAAAATATTTATTCAATTTCGGTGCCAGTGAAGATGAAACTATGAATGTAGGCTTTATAAAAATGGGAGAGAATATCGTTGATTTAGTTCATCACGCAGCTCATTTAATGGCTACTGAGAAGGAAACGATCAAACAGGAGAGTGAATTTGTAGTAAAACCCGATTATGCCTATACCTTGGAAATGGACAAAAAACAAGGCCATATCTATTTCACCATAAAAGAAGACGGTACCTATGCCATAGTAACGGAGCATATGCCTTCTGAAAGCAATATGCAGATTTTAGATGAAAATGAAGTGGAAATTTTACCAATTGAAGAGTATGTGGCAGAAGAACATAGTCGTTAATTTTACATATAGGAGGCACTATCAATGCATATAGCCGATGGAGTTTTAAGTACCCCAGTTATCGTAGCATCATACGGAGTGGCCGTAGCCGGTATGGCGGTTGCAGCCAAAGGAATCAAAGATGAAGATATCCCTAAAATAAGTTTAATGGCGGGAACTTTCTTTGCCGTATCTTTGATTTCTATTCCTGTACCTCCGACTTCAGTTCACCCGCTTTTATGTGGGTTAATTGGGGTTATTCTTGGGAAAAGAGCACCTCTTGCCTTTTTCCCGGCCCTCTTGTTACAGGCGCTACTTTTTAAACACGGGGGTCTTACCTCACTGGGTGCCAACACGGTGATGTTATCAATACCGGCCTATTTATGCTACTTAATATATCATAAAACTCCCCTGAAAAGTGCGGCGGTTAAGGGAGGTATAGTGGGCGCTATATCTGTTATTACGACAGTGATTATTTTGATTGTTCTGCTAGCCTTGACAGATACGAGATTTGCCAGTGGGGACTTCTCAGTTGCGCAAATTATCATGGTAGGCCATGCACCGCTGATGATAGTAGAAGCTGTTGTTACTGCCTTTGCAGTACAATTCCTGGAGAAAAACAAAAAAAGCTGGATAAATTAGAAAGGATGTTTCTATGAAATCAAAATTAACGGGAAATGTTGTTTTGGGTTTTATTTTTTGTATGGTTCTTTTGCTACCTGGCATTTCCTATGCTCATGGTATGCTATTAATACTGGAGGAACCGGGTGTCCTGAGAGTTGAATATGATGGCGGCGGTTTTTCACCGCGAACAGAAGTAACTATCTATGATAAGGAAGGTAATGAGCTGGGTAAGGGATTGGTAGATGAAGAGGGTAAGTACTATTTTGACCCTAGTCTAAACGTTCATCTTGCTGTGGCCGATGATGGGATGGGACACAGAGCGGAATACAAAGAAGGTGTCCAAGAAAAATCCTTACCCAAGATTCCTGTAATAATAGGAGTCTTTGCTGTCATAGCCGTTATTACAGTCATATTTAATAAAAGAGCAAAGCAAAAGCAACAGCAGCAATAAAAACTTTAAAATATAAACCTTAGGATTACAGATAAAAGATGAATCACTAAAAAGTAGTGGTTCATCTTTTATTATTTCAACTGCGCTAAGATTATTTAGCCGATTCTCCGTATAGCCGCTTAAGTAAAATATTTTCATTTATTATGGTGCCCTTTAGTAGCGGAAAAATTTTTAGAAAAAAATGTTTTTTAAAGAGGGAAAAGGGAGCTTAGCCAGGAATAATTAATCACAGTTATATTTTTATCGGTGAGTGTTAAAAATGCCCGAGAACATAAATTAATTCATTCAAATTTTCATGATTTTAATTTACTTATATGTCATTAGAATTTGGAGGATACCACAGAAGCCGATTATCTTGAACAGATATCAAGTGGCATAAATATTCATACCAATTATTTGTACTTTAACTTTACTAACTTTCTTTCTTTAGTCTCTATTTTAAATATCGTTGCTTTAGGTTCTGCTTTTTTCAATTTACCTAAGTCAAGATAATCACAACTTAACTTTTATATAAAATTTAAAATTATGGAGTGATGAGGATGTTTAGAGAAATGCGCAGGAAAGACAGAGAACTGGGAAAAGAGGAAATTTTTGAAATCTTAAAAAAGGGTGAATATGGTATATTCTCAACCATAAGCCAGAATGGATACCCATATGGTTTGCCGGTAAATTATGTTTACACTAATGGCTCTATATATTTTCATTGTGCCGTAGAAGGGCATAAATTAGATAATATAAAGAATAATGATAAAGTATCTTTTTGTGTCGTCGGCCCAACTCAAATTTTACCTGATAAATTTAGTACAAAATATGAGAGCGTAATTGTGTTTGGGAGAGCAATTGAAGTTTCCGGTGATGAAAAAAATAGGGCTCTTTTGGAATTAATAAATAAGTATTCTCCGGATTATATAGAACAAGGAAAAGAATACATTCAAAAGAAAAATAAAGATTCTAAAGTAATCAAAATAAAGACTGAGCATATTACCGGCAAAGGAAGAAGATAAAAAACAAAGGGGAAGGTACTTTTTGTGAAATTATTTAATAGAATAAGGTGAATTTATGAAAAAGAATGTATTTTCTATGGTGTTTTGTTTATTAATTATGTTAATAAGCATGCCAGCGCCGGTTTATGCGGATATAGGTCCCAAGCCTTCAGTTGTTATTGATTTTGCAGGACTTGCTACTGAAAAATATTATGTGACTTTACTATCTGAAATGGCTTCTACCGGCCCTTACAGTGCTCTAGGTGTTCATCCAAATAACCAAAGATACCATGAAGGTGACGAGGAGTATGAAATTTGGGAAAAGTTTTTATCCTATAAGGATAAAGACGGGTATTATTTTTTGCAATATTTTAGTGATTGCACTGAAAACTCCCGGTTCACCTGGGGGTACTACCCCCCTCACAAGTTTAAAATCCTACTTTATTTTCCGGAATATGATAAATTTGTTGTCAGTGAAGAAGTATATGAACGATATGCTTTTCACAGTTACTATAAAGTAGATGCCACTGACTTAGCAATTCAATCAGTTACACAGGTTGCGAATATAAAAGCAGTGAAAAATTATGATTATACATGGGAATTAATTTCCCTTTTGGCCAGAATTTTGGCCACCATAACAATTGAAGTTTTAATTGCCTTACTTTTCGGATTTAGGGCCAAAAAACAACTTTATATTATAGGGATTACAAATATTGTTACCCAGTCAATCCTTAACGTTTTACTAAATATCACCAATTATTATCATGGCAGTTTGATGTTTGTATTTAATTATCTCTGGATGGAAGCACTGGTAATTTTCATAGAATTAAAGGTATATTCTGTTTTCCTGCCCAGGTATAGTAGTACAGAAACAAGGAAAAAATGGCCTGTACCTTTATATGCCCTGACTGCAAATGGGGTATCTTTGGGAATAGGATTTTATCTTGCGTATTTAATACCGGGGATATTTTAGGGTTTAATAAACCAAGGAAAAAAGACCAGTTTTTCACTGGTCTCGTGCCGTCCCTAGTGTTTATAAATATTAATGTAATTACGAAGGAGCTTGGGAATAAACAATCTTATTCCTAATCAATATTATTTTCTTCATTGGGATCTCTAGCTTTCTTAGGAAGGCGGCCAGCTTTTCGGGCACTTTCTCGTAAAAGGAATTCAATTTGGGCATTAATACTGCGAAATTCATCTGCAGCCCAGCGTTCTATCACTTCAAATAAAACAGGATCAATACGCAAGGGGAACTGTTTTTTAGCCATTTAAATCAACTGCCTAAGAATAAAGGTTCCCCGTATTGATTACAGGCTGAGCAGAATTGTCAGAAACAATAGCTACCAGTAAGTTATTAATCATGGAAACTTTTCGCTCTTCATCAAGCTCTACTGTGCCATCTTTTTGAAGTTGTTCAATGGCCATCTGGGCCATACCTACAGCACCTTCCACTATTTTCTGACGGGCAGCTAAAATTGCATTTGCTTGTTGACGCTGGAGCATAGCACTGGCAATTTCCGTGGCATAAGCCAGGTGAGTTATCCGGGCCTCAATAACTTCTACTCCGGCTATTGCTAAACGTGCTTGTAATTCTTTCACAATTTCCTCTGCAATCTCTTCGCCATTTCCTCTTAAAGAAAGGCCTTCCTCTTCGAAATTATCATAGGGGTACTTACTGGCCACATGTCGGAGGGCTGTTTCGCTCTGAATCTCTACAAACTCCTCATAATTATCCACATCAAAAACAGCTTTCGCGGAATCAATTACCTTGATAACTACTACTGCGGCAATTTCAATAGGATTCCCTTCTACATCGTTTACTTTAAGTTTTTCACTATTAAAGTTACTTACTTTTAGAGAAACTTTTTTGCCCAAAGAGAAGGGTACCGCCAGCCAAATACCAGGTTCCCGGATACTGCCCAGGTAATTTCCAAAGAAGGTTAAAACCTTAGCCTGGTTGGGTTGAACAATATGAATTCCACTCATTACTATAACTGTTAGAATAGAGAATAGAACTCCTAGAACAATATTCAGTTGAATAAAGCTAATAACCGCGCCTCCTATTAAAGCAAGAATAGCAAAAATCCCCAAAAACCCATTGAGCCTCCAAGCTTTTTGTTCTGTCATAATATCATTTCTCCTTTCGTTTGATATAAATATGATATCATATTAATATTATATTTACTATTAGGAAAATTTTGCCGGATAAGGTTTTAAAATTTGATAAATTTATTAAGAATTTCCTGATTACTTTATAAGGATTATATTGCATAATAAGGTAGGAGGAGGTACTTACAAAGGGGAATGAACACCAAGCCCAAAGAATCCAAGCGGACAAATAAAGAAATCGGGATGAAGCAAACAAAAAGTACCGTTTTTAGATTGTGGAGGTAGATAAAATGGTTATAGGATTAGTTTTTGGTTTGATAGTTGGGTGGTTTATTTCACTTTTTGGTGCAAATACTCTTATTATTCAAGGTATTTTTGAGTTAACCGGAAAGGAAATTAGTATTGCGGGATATTATACAATTTTTGCTTTTTTGGGTTTAGTAAGTGGTCTTCTTAATAAAAGACATTAAAATTTGATATTTACTGTATTTTTTTATTTCCAATGATTAAAAAAGTAGAAAAACATTTTACAAAATCAGTTTTATAGGGTTTTATGTGTAAATTAAGGGACAAGTCTGATTTCAAGACGGTCCTTTTTTGTTTAGATACAAGCGGAACAATATCCAAATATTCTTCGTCTAATAAAAAAAATGTTTGAGGAGGGGTTAATTATTAAGCGTTTGTTATTGCTGCTATTAGCCGGGCTGTTAGTTTTAACTTTGTTAGGCTGTACTGCTTCTGAAAAGGAAGAAGAAACTTCTTTTACTGGTACTATCCTGGAGAAAACTGAATCCGGTTTACTGGTAGAACCTAAAGAAGGTTCCGCTGAGTTAAATTCCGCAGATAAAATCTCAGTTTCTTTAAAAGATGCAGTATTATTAAACTCTCAAGGTGAAGAAATAAGCCTGGATGATTTTGAAGTCGGTAAAGAAGTTGAGATTACTTATACCGGCGGGATTGCAGAAAGTTATCCGGCACAAATTCATAACTGTCTTAAGGTAAAGCTCTTAGATTAGTTAGTCCTTTTAAGCAACCGTAAATAACCAAAAGGCACATTTAGCAGGAGTCAACTGCTAAATGTGCCTTAGTTTTTCCGGAAAATAAAAAGAAATAACTAAGCATTTTTCGGTTAAATTATTTTGTGTTTCTTCTTTTTTTAGTATAATTTTGATACTATTCTATTTTTTTGGAGGGAATTAGCTTGACCCAGAATATTAAAGCCATTGACCAAAGTGAAAAACTTTGGACTCAGGATTTTGTAATTATAACATTTATTACTTTGTTTACTTTTATAGGTTTCCAAATGTTACTTCCTACTTTGCCTATCTATGCTAAAAATTTAGGCGGTGGGGATACTTCTGTAGGCTTAGTTGTGGGATTATTTACTTTTTCGGCGGTATTAATTCGCCCCTTTGTCGGGTATGCTTTAGACGTTTACGGGCGGAAAAGTCTTTTTTTATTAGGAATGTTAGTTTTTCTCTTATGCGTTCTGGCCTATATATGGGTACCTTCTTTATTGATCTTATTTTCTATTCGCTTCCTCCATGGTTTTGGCTGGGGACTTACCAGCACATCGGCCAGTACGGTAGCCTCCGATATTATTCCAAAATCGCGAATTGGAGAAGGTATGGGCTATTACGGTTTGGCCAGTACTATAGCCATGGCCTTGGCCCCTGCCTTAGGCCTTTACATCATAAAGGAATTCGACTTTAGTATATTATTTTTGCTTTCCGCTTTAATGATCTTATTTTCTATTATTTTATCGTTTAAAATTAACTATAAAACTGTCAATCAGTCACGTCCTAAGTTTAATTTAATGGAAAAGGCCGCTCTACGACCCACAATGGTTATTTTTATGATAACAATGACCTATGGGGCAATAGTTTCCTTTTTAGCATTGTATGCAGATCAAAGGGGAATTGAAAACATAGGACCTTTCTTTACCGTTTATGCCATATCCCTGGCAATATCCCGACCCCTTTTCGGCCGCCTTGCCGATAAACTGGGTTTTGATTTAGTAGTGATTCCGGGCATAATCTGCATAATGACGGCCATGTTTTTGCTTTCTCAGGCAAGTACTATGGGAATGTTTTTACTGGCGGCAATTATTTACGGAGCAGGTTTTGGTGCCGTGCAACCTAGTCTGCAGGCTTTAGCAATTGTAGCCACATCTCCCCAGCGGCGCGGTTCTGCCAATGCCACATTTTTTACAGGTTTTGATTTGGGAATTGGTCTTAGTTCAATAATGTGGGGGGCGGTGGCCCAAGTAACAGGTTATAGTTTAATGTACCTCTGGGCTGCTGTACCGGCCTTTGTTGCTTTGAATATTTATTTTTGGACAGGTCGTATTGACAATAAAGGTTTATCGCGGTAAACTAGTAACAAAAAAGGTTTATTGCAATAAACCAAAGAAGAGGAGATATCCATGGACCGATTGAAACTTTTTGACGCGGAGTATAAATTTATGGAGATTATCTGGGAACATGAACCAATCAACTCCACTCAATTAACTAAAATTTGCGAGGAAAGGCTGGGCTGGAAAAAATCTACTACTTATACCATGCTTAGGAAACTAGCTAAACGGGGTATTTTGCAAAACGAAAATACAATTGTTACAGCTTTGGTTAAACAGGAAGAGGTCCAGAAGTATGAAAGTGAAGTCTTTTTGGAAAAGAACTTTGCCGGTTCTCTGCCGTCTTTTTTAGCAGCTTTTCTGCAAGATAAAAAGTTAACTAAAGAAGAAGCGGAAGAAATTCAAAAAATGATACAGGAGGCCACGAAATGAGCGGTTTATTTATTACTGTTTTAAATATGAGCCTCACCGCAAGCTTCGTGGCTATCATCGTTTTAATCGTTCGTTGCCTTCTTAGACCTGCGCCTAAGATTTTTTCTTATGCTCTCTGGGGAATAGTGCTTTTTCGTTTATTGTGTCCCTTTTCTTTCGAAAGTGCCGTAAGCTTGCTACCTGAGAAAAGAGAATATATACCCTATGATATTGTAGCCTCTGTAAATCCTACCGTTAATTCTGGTCTGGGAGCAATTGATAATCCAGTAACTCAAGGGATGGGAGCCTCTTTACTTTCTGCTGATCCAACTGCCGGTGTCAATCCTCTGGGTATTGTACTGGAAATAGCTGCCATAATTTGGTTGTTGGGAATTATCGTGTTTTTAGGTTATGGTGTGTTTTCGTATTTTAGGCTTAAAAATAGGTTAGAAGAAGCAATCCTTTTAAGAGACAATATCTATGAAACAGATCGAATTCAAACTCCCTTTGTTTTGGGTATTATTAAACCTAAAATATTTATCCCTACCGGACTTACCCAAGAGGAACTGGAGTTTATTATTAAACATGAACAGGTACATATTAAGCGGAAGGATTATCTCATAAAACCGATTGCTTATTCGGCTGTTGTTCTCCATTGGTTTAACCCACTTATGTGGCTTTGCTATTCTTTAATGAATAAGGATATGGAAATGTCCTGTGATGAAAGTGTCCTTAAACAGTTTGGGGAAGAGGATGTTCGCGTAAATTATTCAAAATCTCTTTTTTCTCTTTCGAAAAGGCAAAGCGGCTTGTTGATACCTTTGGCTTTCGGTGAAAGCAATGTAAAATCACGGATTAAGAATATACTTGGTTTTCGAAAACCGACATTTTGGTATAGCTTTGCGGTATTTGTGATAGTGGCGGCGGTAGCCGTCGGGTTAACAGCCAACCCCCTAAAAACGGATGAATCTTTAGTGAAAGCTAAAAAATTTTTGCAATACAAAACGGAGTATGTTGGAAATGCACCAAAGGTAGGTAATATTGTCTACTTATTAGATTATCCCGAAAATGTCCATTATGATCATCTACAACTTTTCACCGACAGTCCCCCTTATGGAGTTACCGTATACTTAAAGGCCGACAAAGAATATAATGCCGAAGCAATGCAAGAAACACTTTTTATAAAAAACGCCCTGATTATGTTCTCTCTTATCGGTAATGTGGAATATATTAATTTTGACCTTACTGGTGATGAGAAGAATTATTTTCTACAATATACCAGGGAATGGGCTGATATCTATATGGGTCAAGACGTTCGGAATTTTGCCAAAGGGAAAGAGGAGTTTGCAGATTTCCTAAAGCGAATCGATACCTTTACTTCAGAAGAAAATAGTTTTCTTAGTGCCGTTTTCTTTTAGCCATTTTCTCCGTTCTTTATAATCAGGCAAAATAGATTCTACTAATGTCCAAAATTCTTGGGAGTGATTCATGACTTTTAAGTGAGACAATTCATGGACTATAACATAATCAATTATCTCCAGAGGCGTCATAACCAGCAGCCAATTTAGATTAATATTACCTTTTGTGCTACAACTACCCACCTGGTTTTTTGATTTTTGATGAAGATTTTCGCCGGAGCCACATTAAGTTCCGGCGAATATTTTTCTATTCTTTCTCTTACAATATCCCCAAAAGAATCTTTATACCATTTGGTAAGCATTTCTTTAATTAATTCCCGTTCCTTTTCCTCCTCTAATCCCGGACTTATTGACACGATAATATTTCCTTTTTTAAGGTGGACTCCGGGAATGCTCTTTTTCTGCCTAACTACTTTTAGGGTATATGGTTTACCAATTGCCTCACCATAAAATTAACTTATTTCTATTTTAACTTAATACATTCACATTTGATATAGATGTAAATTAATAATGATGTGCAATTAGATGAGGAATTTTTTACTCTTGACATTGACGTTACGTAAAGGAATATAGTTTAATTACCGGGAGGTGAAGTAAAAATGGAATACACAGTGCAAAAACTTAGTAAGCTGGCAGGTGTTAGTACCAGGACTTTAAGGTATTATGATGAAATCGGACTGTTAAAACCGGCACGCATTAACTCCTCCGGGTACCGGATATATGGTCAAAATGAGGTTGACCGGTTACAACAGATTCTTTTTTATCGAGAATTAGGTATGAGTTTAGAAGAAATAAAAAAGGTAGTAACGGCACCTACTTTTGACCGTTTCCAAGCATTAACAGAACACCGGCAAAAGCTTCTAGGGGAAAGAAAGCGGTTGGATTTACTGATTACAAATGTGGAAAAAACAATTGCTTCAATAGAAGGGAGAATTAGTATGAGTGATCAGGAAAAATTTGCAGGTTTTAAGAAAAAGTTGGTTGAGGAAAATGAAAAGAAATACGGAAAAGAAATACGAGAAAAATATGGTGATAAGGCTGTTGATGAATCTAATGCTAAAGTATTAAACATGACTCCAGAACAGTATGAAGAGGTTACTAGATTAAGTGAAGAGGTTTTGGAAACATTGGCCGCTGCCTTTAAAACCGGCGACCCTGCCGGTGAATTAGCCCAAAAAGCTGCAGATTTACACCGCCGGTGGCTATGCTATTTTTGGCCAGAATATACTAAAGAAGCTCATGTGGGGGTTACCCAGATGTATGTGGATGATGAAAGGTTTAAGGCATATTATGATGCCAAACAACCTGGCTTAGCTGCCTTTTTAAGAGATGCCGTTCAAATTTATACAGGTTTAGGGGAAGATAAAAATAACTAGGAATTCATGTACAATTGATAGTGCAGGAAAAAATATTTAAAGGACAACCTTTGTCTTAGGTTGTCCTTTATTAATTTTAAAGGGGGATTAGGAACTGTGTCTGAAACGCAGATAAAATTTGACTAAAAGGCTGTTAACGGCAATGGCCATAGCCATGGCTCCTATGGCAAGCATGGTCTGTGTTCCTGTTTGTACAGTAGCCTGGTAATTATTTTGAACCCAGTACTGCATGGTTAGATATAGCCCCAGACCGGGAACTAAAGGGAGGATAGCAATAGTAATAAAGGTAGTAGCCGCCATTTTTAAAAATCTGGCTGCTATTTCACTTAAAAGGGCCATGATTAAGGTCCCGATAAAATAGCCTAATAAGGGGTTATTAAATCCATCACGAAAAATAATAAAGACTGTATATCCTATGCCGGCAATAGTTGCTGTTAAAAGAATGGAACGTCTAGGTGCATTAAACAAAAAAGAAAAGAAAAAAGCGGCCAAAAATGAATAAATAAAATCATAAATAATCATTGAATGCTACCTCCTCCCAGGAGCAAAAAGATTTTCAAAATTACACCTACACCTACCGCCAAACCGGTAGCTATAAACACCGCTTCTGCTCCACGGGCTACTCCGGATACCAAATCTCCGCCCATGGTGTCCCGGATGGCATTAGTCATGGCCAATCCCGGTAACAGAGGCATAATTGCACCACCTATGATTAATTCCACATTACCCTTATTAAAAAGGGTGACTGCACTTAAAGCAATAATGGCGGTAACCAAACCTCCAACTAAACTGGTCATAAATTGGTTCATATCTTCGCCTTTAAAGACAAAAACCGCAAGTTGTATGGCGGCTCCACAAAGGGCGGCAATACAAAAATCAAAAAAGTTTCCTTTAAAGAGGAGAGCAAAAAACCCTGCCGTAAGGGCTGAAGCTATAATAAGTAAATATTTGTTCGGCGGAATAGTCATAGCCAGTTTTTCCAGCTCTACTATAGCCTCATCGAGAGTTAACTTTTTTTCAGTAAGAAGCCGGGAAATATTATTTGCGGCATTAACTTTGGAAAGGTCTACAGTACGATTTTTCACTCTTTTTACTATGGTATGATTTTCAATACCGTCCCGGGAGATGGTAATAAACAGTCCGGTGGGAATGGCAATAGGGTTTACTTCCGTAAAACCATAGCTTTGGCAAATCCGGATTACCGTATCTTCCGCCCGGTAAGTTTCTCCACCGTTTTCTAAGATTATTTGCGCAACTAATTTAACAACTTTGATGATTTTATTTGTTTCTATCCTCTCAGTCATAAAGAATCACCTTGGAACCGTCTTTAAGTTTAGAAAGCTTAACTCTGCAATATTTATACCACAAAGCTTATCTTTATTCTAGTAAAAGTAATTATATTTAACTCTTCCTTATTTACCGGAATCTTAACCTTAAACTATTTTAATGTAATAATTCGGAAAAAGATGAATAGACAATTTATTAAAACCATGGGGACTTGGGCGGGAGTGAGGAGAAGTGAGGATTTTTTTTATCAATAACAGCTGGTGGCTGGTTTCCTTAATTACATTTGTTTTATTAATAATACATACTTTTTCCATATCAGATATAAAAATCGATAATATCACTTTAGCTCTGTTGTTACTTTTACTGATTAGCCCTTTTATCTCTCAAATCAAGAAAATTAAATGGGGTGAATTAGAAGCAGAAATTGACCCTAAAGAAATACAAAAGGTTAAAGATGTAGTAGACGCTAAAATATCTCTTAGTATCAGTAATAGTAAGAATGGTGAACCACCAATTCCTGAAGCAGAGGAAATATTTAAAAACATAATGACTATGGTAGAAACAGATTATATTTTGGCTTTGGCTAAATTGAGGATTGTACTTGTCCAAAAAGTTTGTAAACTGTATCGTTTGGCTTTGGGCACCCGGGATACTTTTGCAATAGAGTTGTTCATGGTGAGAGGATAAAGGTAAATGATTCAAAAAAAATTATCGAAATAGGGATAGCCCTATATATATACATTGATAACTTAATCTATGATTATCTGGTAAAACCCCTGGAAACTTATCAGGTTAGCGATTATGAGCTAGAAAAATACCAAAAGTCCCAATATAAAGTTGTTACGCTAATTCCATATGCACATGGTGTGGTAAAAAACATCAGAGTGGTAAAAAAAGAGGAGTTGGATGAATTATTAGACGATTATGGCTGTTACTCAGAATTTATTATTGAGATTAAAGCAATTAGTGAAGAAGTTTAGAAGAAAGTTTCTATTTTTGTAGCTTTTTTATTTTAGATAGTCTATTATTGTTATGATTATGTTTATAGTTTTATATTGTTTTTCGGAAGGGAAAATAACCTTTAATAAAATTATGAGGTGAAAAATGGATTTTTCCAAATATCATTTATTAATTATTATCTTGACACTTTTGTTTATCGGTCTTTCTTTTTACTATCCTTTGGCTAACTATGATAGTATACCGGAGAGGATTCCCACTCATTTTAATTTTTTCGGGGAACCCGACTCCTGGTCTAAGAAGAACTTTGCTAACCTATTGATGGGGCAAATTATTACTTCTATATCTTTATTATTTATGTTTGGAGTAATAATGTTAATAAAAAGTACTAAAGACCCACTTAAATTAATAAACGGTCCGCGAAAAATAGTAGAGAGAATGAGTATTGAAAGAGCTGAGTTGATAAGAAAAACTTTAATATTTCATTTACTCCTGATTAATTTTTTTACAGCTTTATTAATTATGAGTATATCCATGAACTCTGTTTTGATAGCTCTTGGTCAGAAGGTAACACTAGGTTGGAGTGCGCCGGCAATTATCTGTTTACTTCTAGGTGATGCCATTATTTTAGTATGGAAAAGTATAAAGTTGGTGTATTATAAATAACCGTAATTATTCAATAATTTCTTTATACATAGGTTAAGTATATAGTCTATAAAAAATAAAGGTTTTTCTCATAATAAATTTAAGGGAAGGTGCTTTTTGTTTTCAGAACAAAAAGCACCTTCCCTTAGAAGTTTTTAGCTATCTCTTCTGCTTCTTTAATTGCTTTATTCATAATCGCCTCTACATCTTCCCCAATAATATCTAATCTGTTTGCTGCAATTGTAGTATAGTCAGTTATACCTAAAAAACCTAAGATTGTTTTTATATACCTGTCTCCCATTTCAAATTGAGCAAAGGGGCCTTCCGAATACTCTCCACCTCTGGTAGTTATATTTACGGCTTTCTTGCCCTGACATAGACCTACAGGACCTTCGGCGGTATATTTGAAGGTTATACCTTTAACACATATATAGTCGAAGTAAGCCTTAAGGATTGCGGGGACACCTAAATTCCATAAGGGTTCAGCAAATACGTATTTATCTGCTTCAAAAAATTGATAAGCATATTTTAAAAACGGGTGATTCTTTTCCTCATCCATTGTCCCTTGATGAAGTTCTATTTCCTGTTCTCTTAAAAAATCTATCTTTTCCTGATATAAATCTAAAGTGATAATTTCGTCGTTAGGGTGGTATTGTTTGTAAACTTCTATGAACCTATCAGAGATTTTAAAAGTCCTGGAAACCCTAGAAGGTCGTGCATTTGCTTTAATATATAAAACCTTGCTCATAAAATTCCACCTTTCTTAATCTTTAGCTTATGTTTTTCATATTTTTTGCTTATTTTTCCCTTTAAAATCATTATAATACAGGGAAAGTATGACCGCTACAAGGTAATTTAGTCACCAAAAAAGAAAAAAAGTTATAATGAAAAAATTAGATTTTATCGTCAAAGAAACTAATATTAAATAATTGTTCGAAATTTAAAAAATCCTATTGAACTTTTTGTCAAGATAAGGTATTATTAGACTTAAATTAAGGTCAAATTGTGAACATTTTTTTTAAAAAAATGAATAACGTTCGGAAATAAGCAACTTGTATATGTTTGGAAATATGGTCCAAATGTCTCTACCGGGTAACCGTAAATTACCTGACTACGGGTTGTTTGTATTAAGGATTCCTATTTTTTGGTGCCTTTATCTTTAATATAAACTCCCGGGTTTTTTATCCTGGGAGTTTTCATTTTTTTAGTCTACTAGTGTGCGAGTGTGCGAGTGGGCGAGATTTTAGAACCACGGATGAACACAGATAAACACGGATGAACACTGATAAATAATAATGATTCGTCTTACGGCGAAGGTTAAGGTTTAGGTTAAGCCTGGGTTAATTATTGGGTTTTAAATCTGGATTGTTTTATCTTCTTAACCTTAATCTCAACCTAAATCTTACGACCGCAGGTCGTAATATAACCACCAGCCACTATATTAAAGGAGATTAAAGTAATGGACTTACTTAAAGAAAGAATTTTAAAAGACGGTAGAGTAATAGACGGTCGTATTATCAAAGTTGATAATTTTCTAAATCATCAATTAGATATTGATTTATTCAACGAAATCGGCAAAGAGTTTTACCGGAGGTTTGCGGCTAAGAATATCACCCGAATTTTGACCATTGAAACTTCCGGGGTTGCAATTGCCGCTATAACTGCCCAATACTTCCATGTTCCTGTAGTTTTTGCCAAAAAACAGGAAGCTGGGAATTTGAGTCCAGAGGTTTTTGCCAGTGAAGTATACTCTTTTACCAAGGATAAGTACTATAAAATCCGGGTTGACAAAAGGTTTATCCAACCTACTGATAGGGTGTTAATAATTGATGATTTCCTGGCTCAAGGTAATGCTGTCTGCGGTTTAATTGATATTGTCCAAGCAGCCCGGGCAGAGGTAGCAGGAGTAGGTATAGTAATTGAAAAAGGCTTCCAAAAGGGGCGGGAAAAAATTCTAAAGAGAGCACCTGTTCAGATTGAATCTTTAGCAATTATCAAAGGTTTTCAAGGGGACAAAATCATTTTTGAAAACACGGATTAAGTAGAGTCTAAAAGTGGGCGTGTGAGCGAGTGGGCGAGATTTTAGAACCACGGGTGAACACAGATGAACACTAATAATTCGCCTTGCGGCGAAGGTCGTAATACCAGCCACTAACAACTAAAATATCATCCTTGCTCTGGATAGAGTAGGGGTGAAAAATAAAAAAATTAAAAATTATTAAGTCCTGCGGTAATATGTCAAGTACCTAAAAAAGAAAATTGGAGATAAATTAGCTAATGTTGTTTTAAAAAGGCA
>ENA-OWOZ01001881-OWOZ01001881.1-bioreactor-metagenome-genome-assembly--contig:-NODE-1881-length-17378-cov-3.244899_pt1 | contig 17378 bp, 12 predicted proteins | sample MGYA00238140_ERZ651804 | MGnify/ENA primary metagenome ERZ651804 (study PRJEB26910, sample SAMN07631232) | bioreactor metagenome | isolation source: Switchgrass digestor | place: USA: Dartmouth... | reverse complement strand
TGTCTGATCTGCATCTAAACATTTCGCTGCCTAAACTTTCTATATAATCTGCATCCCTATATAAAACAGTACCGTCATCTTTAAATAAATCATATTTATATCCATTTTTGCATAAAAAGTACTTTCCCTCATACCTGCTGCCAATAGATTCATATTCCGTTATAAGTACATTGCCATCCCCGTCTACCATGCTAAACATTCCGTCATTATTTATAATGAAATTATTATTGTTTACATAATAAATAGAATTATAATCAGCATACGCAATTTCCTTTCCATCAGTATTAAACAGTACGCTTTTTTCCAATTTGTCATTATAATAAGAAAAATATCCGTTTCTGTATAATTTAAAATGATACCCCGTATAATCGGTTCCGATTGGATTATAAATCCACGTACCGTCAACTCTTGCAGGCAAATATACCGGTGTTAAAAAGTCCTGAAAACCTGACAGTTCGGCTACACCGTTATAAAATCCACTTCCGAAACATAATGGCAAATATTTATTATCATAATCTTCAGAAAAAACTACATTTAATGAACTATCCAAAACAGTACGCCTGTATGAGTCGGCAAGCTCTTCGTTTATCACTATATACTGGCCGTCACCCAGGAAGATATCATCATACTTGGTTTCGTAAATAAGAGTACCGTCAATAGCAAGCAATCCGCTTTTGTAGTTTCTTCTGACAACAGCAAAACCATTGGCCATTTCACTTATATAGTCAAAAGAAGAATCGGATACCTGATATCCGTCTGCCGAAAAAACTTTATAACTGTCGCTTTCTTCATCGTAGCACCAAAACATTTTATCTTTAACGCTGCTTACTTTATCATACATTCTGTCGCAAACCATTTTACCGGATTTATCGTAATAAGCCCACTTGTGATCCTTGCATACCTTTAATAGTCCTCCGGTATAGTCATTATAATTTATATCATCAAATTCTACCGGCAATACTTCTTTACCCTTAATCGTGTAAATCCCTTTTTGCCCCTCCTCATTTGTCAAGACTATGTACTCGCCGTCTATAAGATACCGGTTTTCGCAGTCTTCCGAATAAGGAATCTCACTTGTAGAATTTTGATATCTTACAACAAAGTTTGAAGAAGTAAATAAAGTTTTTGGCATCTGAGTTACAGCCACCGTTCCTGCTACCGAAACTGCCGCCACTCCGCTTACTACTTTTCCGGCGGTAGAGCCAAAAAACTTGCGTATTAATTCTTTTATACCTTTCTTACCGGTTTTAATTGCTCCGGAACCCACCGTCTCTGCTATCTTTATGCCTGTAGTTTCGGCTATACCCTTTATTACAGCAGAAGATATTGTTTTGGGCACAAAGCAGGATGCAGCCTCCTCACGGAATAGCAGCCATAATAGCGGTAAGCCCGACAGGCTGTACAGTTTAATGCCTTCTTTTTTCTCAGTATCAAGTACCGCCTGTTTTATCTGTTTTCTTGCATAATTAAGCCTGGATTTTACGGTACCGGGAGAACACCCCATTATTTCTGCAATCTCGCTGACCGACATCTCGTTAAAATAATAATATTGAACGGTAATCTTTTGCTCATAGGATAAGTTATTTATAATGTCATATATTTTCTGTTTCTTTTCTTTATTTAATAATACATCTTCGGGTATAAATTCTTCTTTATCCTCACTTACATTTTCAAAGACAAAGTCATTTTCATCCTCATCCAATAAAACTTCTTTACTGTGCTTTTGAATATATCTTAGGGTCTTACTGGTTGCAATCTTTCCTGCCCACACAAGAAAACTCTCTACTTCTTCTAAAGTGTCCAATTTATTGTAAATCTGAAGATATGTCTCCTGCATCAGATCGGCGGTTTTATCGTTATCACGCACTATCCTGTATATAATCGCATAGATATACCTTTCAGATAATTTATACACCTGTTCAAAAGAGCTTTTGTCCCCGTTTTTTAAATTAATAACTGCCTGAAAAAGCATCTGGTCTTCTTCTTTATATTTTCTTTTTAACGTATCCACCGTATTTCCCATACACTTTTCCCTCACTTGTTGCATTATTAATTATTTCAGTAGCTCACATGGCTTATATTTGTGATGTTTCTATATGTTTTATATGTATTATTATAAGCACGTCCTATGGCAAATACAAATATATTTGTAGCATTTTGTATTAAAATGTCTGGATGCATGGCAAAAAGAGTTTTTTAAATTTTGATACAAAGCTTTTATAAAAAGTTTTATATTAAATTGATTCTTGATAATTTCACTTAAATTCAATAAAAAACATGGCCTATAGGATTTTTCTTTATCCTATTAACCATGTTCCATGCAAGATTATATTTGACTACAACCTTATAAAAAATTACATATTTATTTGCATATGCAAAGTAAAACAAAATCCTACAGCTCCACCCTGCCCTCCAGGGCCCGTAAAAGAGTGACCTCATCGATATATTCCAAATCCCCGCCCACAGGAATTCCGCTGGCAATCCTGCTTACCTTTATACCTGCAGGCTTTATCAGTTTGCTTATATACATGGCGGTAGCTTCTCCCTCCAAGCTGGAATTGGTCGCAATAATGACCTCTTCCACATCCGTTTGTTGAAGGCGGGTCATAAGCTCTTTTAGTTTTATGTCCCCGGGACCGATTCCAAGCATCGGAGAAATTGCCCCATGAAGGACATGATATACGCCGTCATATTTTCCTGTCCTTTCATATGCCGCCAAGTCCCTGGGGGTTTCCACCACCATAATTACCTTTTTATTTCTGCTGGGCGAAGAGCAGATAGGACATAGTTCCTTGTCGGTTATGGTAAGGCATTCTTTACAGTAGCAAATATTTTTTTTTGCATCTATAATGGCCTTTGCCAGTACTTCCACCTGATCTTCCGGCATGTTTATGATATGAAAAGCAAGCCTCTGGGCAGTTTTTGCTCCGATACCCGGAAGTCTTGACAGTTCTTCTATTAACTTGCTTATTTTACTACCATAGTAATCCATCAGAACGGGAATCCTCCCAATCCTCCCAGTCCGCCTGTAATCTGCCCGAATACCTTCGAGCTTTCTTCTTCCATTAACCTCAACGCTTCATTGGTTGCCGCGACAATAAGATCTTCCAGCATTTCAACATCATCCGGATCAACCACCTCCGGCGAAATCTTTACCGATACAATCTCTTTCTTGCCTGATACGGTAACCGTAACGGCGCCGCCTCCGGCACTGGCTTCCCAGGTTTTTTCCTCCAGCTCTTTTGCTTTTTCCTCCATCTGTTTCTGCATGCGCTGAGCCTGCTTCATCAAATTACTCATACTGCCGGGTATTCCACCGCCGGGAAATCCTCCTCTTTTTGCCATTTATAAAGCTCCTTTCCATCTCAAATTAGTCTTATCATCCTTTATCATTTTTCCATTTATATTCATCAAGTCAACAATTTAATATAATAATATATTATAATATATGGCCTTAAATCCCGATAAAGCCGTTTCCTGTCATTCACACCAGACAGTGTTTTTTATTCATAGTATATCGGTGCCTTGATCAGTTTGGTAAGGTCAACAACATCGTTCATGCTTTCCCTGTCCTTATCCAAACACCTGACACTGATTTGTGCCTGTTTGCCTATTACCTTTACAATAATATCATGTATAACTTTCTTATGATTTTCCCTGTCAACCAGTTCCTTATCAAGAGGATCCGCCACCACAATAACAAGCCCTTTTGAATCGTCTATGCTTAAAGTTGCATCCCCAAGAACCGAACCCAATGCCGGTGCTTTTTTTGATATCTGGGCTAATATGTCTTTCCAGTGGTTAGCCACCTTCTTTAAATCCTCCGGAAGGGCTTCAGGCAGAATTTCCGGTTTTTTTTCAGGTTCCGGCAAATCAGCCTGTTTTACGGTTTTTTTATTGTCGGATGTTACCACAACGCCCTTTTCCAGTTTTTCTTCCAGTACTTTTATACGGTTTAAGAGGGCATCGTAACTTTGCTCCATCTGAGGCCTGCAAAGTTTAATCAGAGTAATCTCCAATAATATCCGCTTTCTTGAAGCATAGCGGATTTGGTTTGAAAGGTCCGATAATACCCTTATATACCTCATTAAAATATCTTCATCAAAATCTTTTGCTTCATCTTTAAGAAGTATCAGATTCTCGGTCGACATGTCTATAATAATATCGTTGACATTCTCCGTCGTCCTGACCAGCAAAAGATTTCTCAGATACCAGATAAAATCTGTTACAAACTGTGAAAGTTCCCGGCCGTTGCTTTCAATTTCATCCAATATTTTTATACATCCTGTTACATCCTGCTGTCTTACACAGGACAAAAGCTGTGAAAATACCGTTGTGTCCACCGTTCCCAAAACATCGAGAACATTATCGTAAGTAATTCTTTTCCCGAGATAAAAAGAAATGCATTGATCGAGCAAACTTAAGGCATCTCTGAGAGAACCGTCCGCTACCCGGGCAATATAGCGCAATGCCTTATCTTCTATCTCAATATTTTCCCTGTCCATTATTTCACGAAGCCGGTTTGAAATTGTATCTATGCTGATACGCTTAAAATCATATCTCTGGCATCGCGATAATATCGTAACCGGAATCTTATGGACCTCCGTGGTGGCAAGAATAAATATGACATAGGAAGGGGGTTCCTCAATGGTCTTAAGCAAAGCATTAAAGGCTCCCGCTGAAAGCATGTGGACCTCGTCGATAATATAGACCTTATATTTTCCTTCCGTCGGAGAATACCTGACTTCGTCAACTATCTCCCTGACATTTTCAACACCGTTGTTGGAAGCCGCATCAATCTCTATAACATTCATGGATGTACCAGAAATTATCCCCCTGCATGTACTGCATTCATTGCATGGATTGCCTTCATGAGGATTTTCGCAGTTTACAGCCTTGGCAAAAAGTTTCGCCACCGTTGTTTTTCCGGTTCCCCTGGTACCCGTAAATAAATAGGCATGTCCTATCCTGCCGGCTTTAATCTGGTTCCTTAATGTAGTTACTATATGATCCTGGCCTTTTACGTCATTAAAATTATCGGGACGAAACTTCCGATAAAGCGCCATGTACGACATATATTGCTTCCTTTCTGTACCGGGAAGGTGGTTTTTCTTTATTTTAGTACCGTTTCATTATATCATTGTAATATTTGAAAATCAATTATCTAACCTGTCTATCCTTTTCGTCACAAAAGTTACGCCTGCAAAACTCCCATACCGGGATTTGCAGGTATTTTTACACCGCATGCTAATCATTTATTTTTTCTCAAAATGCTGATAGTCCTTGCTGTTTTTCCATTCTCCGCCCCAGGTAAATCCTCTGCTGGTAAATGCCTTATAACAGGGATCATCTTTTCTGATATAGTAAATATTGTCCTTGGTCCGGTCCGCATATTCTACCCCGTTTTCAGGCAAAATCTCCTGCTTGTTATTCCTGGTGCGGACATAAGGATTGTACAGGGGATTAATGTCTATGGCCAAACCGTCACTATGGACGGAACGTCTCGTGGTTCCATCAACATACCTGAAATTGAATGCCGAGGTATTATTATCCGCCATGGATTTATTATCATCCGCATCATACTCATCGATTAAAATAATTTTTTCGATAGGGTATGAAATACTGTATAATTCCTTAAAGATATCGACTACATCCTGGGCTATGGCCTTGTTTACAATCAATTCTCCTATGCGGGTCTGGCCTTCAAAGTCCGTATGCAAAACTTTTACATACCTCAAATCGCTGTACGGCACATCGCAGTCTTCCTTATAGGATTTTCCTGTTATGCGGTTTATAATACTTTGGTCCAATTCCTGAAAGAAGAACAAAGAGTCAAGCACTTCAGCGCCAAGCTCCACGGTATTTACTGTTGTTCCTGCCGATAACCCTTTATACTTATTTATTAAGTCTTCTTTAGGATTCACTTCTTCCATACCGACAAATGCTTTGATATCATTATCGGTATTATTGTCTGTTACATTATAAACATTATCATTTCCGTTATTTTTTGAATTATTGTTTAAATCCATATCTGCAACGCCGTCAGTAATATTATCCTTCTTATCATCCATAACCTCTGCCCCATAAATATTATTTTTTTCTGTTTGCATATCACCATTATGAATTAAAAAAACATTTTCTGTTTCATTTCCAGTTTCATTCCTTTTGCATGCTGCCGTATTAATACACAGAAGGAGAACACCTAATAACATCAAGCATCTCCTGCCCATGTTAATCCTCCTCAATAATCTGTATTTCCAGATAATCGAAGCCTATTGTTTCAATAAAATTGTCCTGTCTGAACCTTGTCTTATCGTGCCTTTTAAATTCATTAATATTTGAATCCAGCCATATCGGTTTTGACAAATCGAATTCGCGGCAGATTTCGTCAATTGCGGCAAATATTTTCTGGGTTCTTCTAAGATTGGGATCGTCGTTAGTTACAACCATATCTTCTATTATTTTATTATCTTTAATTATTTTTCCCCATAATCGAAACATAATAATTCCTCTCTGTTAATGTGAGTTAAAAAGTTGCGAATCATTTCCTGCCCGTATATAATTATATTTATAATTATCCTGTATTCATTCTATTATAGCTAAATATAACTAAAAATAAAAGTGGAAAATAGATATGAGGGATTATCATGGATGGGAATCAGAGAAGGGAAAAATTAATACAGATAATTAAAGAAAGCAAAGCTCCCGTATCCGGCAACGAACTGGCAAGAATGCTGGGAGTAAGCAGACAGGTTATCGTACAGGATATAGCTCTTTTACGGGCGGCAGATTACAATATCATTTCAACCACAAAAGGATATATCCTTTATAAGGATACTAAACCCAGATTTACCAGGGTAATAAACGTAAAACATTCAACAGACGAAATCGAAGACGAATTATGTACCATAGTGGATAACGGCGGTCGCGTACTTGATGTCCATGTAATCCATGAAATATACGGTCAGATAGCCACAGAACTAATCATACGCAACCGCAGCGATGTGTACGATTTTGTAAAAAAGGTCAAAGAAAAAAAAATAGTTCCCCTTAAGGAACTAACCGCCGGTTATCATCGTCATACCATTGAGGCTGATGATGAAGCAACTCTTGACAAAATTGTCGTAGCCTTAAGACAAAAGAATTATATTCTCGATTAAATCAATATAAAGAAAGAACATGTATATTAGCATTGACATGTCCTTTCTTTTCCTGCTTTTTTTGCCATTTTCTCATCCTTTTAACGTAACAGGAGCATAGGATTTACTGTTTCTCCGTCCTTGGTTACCATGAAATACAGATTGCTGCCTTCCACTACATAATACTTTGTTGGCTCGTTAACTGCACCGATTATTTCACCTTCCGCAACTCTGTCACCGATCTTATGCTTGACATCTTTTAACTGGCCGTAAAGCAGCGAATATCCGTCTCCAATATCCATGGTAAGCGTCAAACCGGTTACCGGATCATCATATATATCTGTTATAATCCCTTCTGCTGCCGCTTTAACTTCAGTTCCCACCTCGGCATCAATGACTATTGCGGGGTTAACCTTGTACTGCATTAATGTTGCATAGTAGGTAAGATGATCCATGCTGTAATTCATGATTACATTGCCCTCAACAGGCCAAAGCAGACCCTTTTCAACGTCAAAGCTTAAAGGCGTTACGTTCTTAACAGTAGTACCTGCAGTTTGAACAGCTTTCGGCTGCTCTTCTTTTATATCCTTTTTAACATCCGCTGCCTGCGCAGGCTCATCGATTTCTGCCAAATCAATTCCGTTTTCTTCCTCTTCTGTAAAAACATCAAATTCCAATAATCTGTCATTGTCAACGACATTTTGGCTGTTATCAACATCTGCAAGCTGGCTTGTCTCATTATTATTTTCCGCCTGCTGCGTAGTATTGTTATTATCTGCCCTTAAATTCTCATCAGTCTCGGCTGCTATGTCATTATCCGGTTCATTAAGATCCACAAAGTCCTTGTTTTCATTATCATATCTGGAGGACAAATTAGAACCAATGAGCGCTACTGCAGCTATAGCGATGATACCGACAAATAATAACACATAATAACCTTTGCTTTTGAAAAACTCAGCTATTTTTTTCACTGTTCTCACCTCTAGTTATATTCTTCTCAGATATTGTTTTATTTATTCCTAAGTCACCTGCGGATATTATAAATTTCTTTTTTAAGTATTTTGCTTGCGAAACTGTCACAGCAAGCTTTGCCGGCTTTGCCGGTATATTTAAATCGGGCGGGTAGCATTCCTGCAAGACATTTTTTATTCAACAGGATATTCAGCGAAATTTTACCTGTTGAATAAATAAAAGTCCTCAACTTACTAAATTAATATTTCCATTTCAAATTTTTTTAATCCTTGTCATATACTTTTTCTTGACTTTTTTTATTAAAGTAATAAAATAATTAATGTAATAAGCGGATATAGTTTAGTGGTAAAACACGAGCTTCCCAAGCTTGTGATGCGGGTTCGATTCCCGTTATCCGCTTTTGATTAAAAAAGCTGCCGCATTTGCGATATTTAGGAATTGCAAACCGGCAGCTCTTATTTTGCTCAACATCCTGTTATCATTGTCAAATATTTTATTTTTTAGCATAAGATTCGCAATCATATGTGCAAATTTGTCGATTATTTTTGATTAAAAAACACATTTTTTATAAAATTTTGTTTACTAAACACAATTTTTGTAGCCGATTTTTGTTATTTATGTTATAATTTGTTGTAGGACGTTATATGAATATGGTAATGTTTCAACTTTTTTAATATTCCATGCATTTACTGCCCCGTTAATGTACATTTAATAACCGGAGGTAAAAATATGAACATTAGAAAAAATCATATTCAGCTAACATCTCTGCGGACCAAATTAATACTGTCATTTCTAATTCCTATAGGCTTTATTTTACTCCTGGGTTATACTTCCTTCAAAATGGCGGCCTCAGGAATTTCAGACAAGTATAGGGAAACCGCCACCCAACTGGTAAATAAAACAGCAGAATATATAAGTTCGGGCTTAAAAACAGTTGAAAATACATCTCAAGAATATCTCAGTGATAAAAATTTATACAAATATTTCACCTTAACCTATCTGGAACCTACGTCAGAAATGTTTCAGATTATGAGCACTATCCAAAGCAACCTAATGACCAAAAGTACTGTGGACGACTTCATCCATAGTATTTACATAATACCCGAAAACGGTTCTGCAATTTCTTCAAAGCAAAATCTAAAACTTGACAGCCAAACCTATAAAGAAATTATTGAAAGCGATACAGGTAAGAAATTAAGTGAAACAGATTATATTTGGTCCGACGGTGAATCTTTTATCGATGAAAAACTTGGCACAAAAAGTTCAATTTATGCGTTGCGTTTAATCAGAAAATTTCAGAATCAGCCGGCTATTTTAATAATTGATGTAGATGCCTATACCATTAAAAAAATTATCAGTGACACAAACCTTGATGAAACAGGCATAATGGCTTTTGTCACAAGCGACGGCAAAGAAATAACCAAAAATGGTGGGGAAGAACTTATTTTTACCAACCAGGCATTTTTTAGAAAAGCCCTGGAGTCAGATGCTGTTCAAGGGTCGGATTACGTAAAAATTAAAGGTAAATCATACTTATTCATGTACTCTAAAATATACAAAACCGGAGCAATGATCTGCGCCCTGATACCGGAATCCACAATTACAAGGCAGGCAGACAATATTAAAAATATAACTGTTATCATGGTCATATTTGCCTGCATTGTTGCGGTACTTACGGGTATTTTTATATCAACCGGCATAGACAAAAACATAAAAGGCATAATATCGGGACTTAAAAATGCGGCAAACGGGGATCTGACAATTGAGTTTCATACAAACAGAAAAGATGAATTTAAAATACTTATAGAACAAATACAGAATACGTTTTCAAACATGAAAGAGCTGATAAGGCAGGTTAATCTCCTAAGCGGTCAGGTATCTGAATCTTCCGCTGAATTAAATCAAACTTCGGCATTATTCTTAAAAAATACCGAGGATATTTCCCGTGCAATAAACGAAATAGAGCAGGGCCTTATGCAGCAGGCCAAAGATGCGGAAGAATGCCTGATGCAAATGGACAATCTTTCAAAGAAAATTGTGCTGGTTAGTGATAATACGAAAGAAATCGGCCAGATTGCTGACAATGTAAAAGATTCCATTGCGGATGGTACTGCTTGTACCAAAGAGCTTAACCAGCAGACCCAATCGACAATTGAAATAACCACAGACATCATAAATGCCATCGAAGCTCTGGCAGAAAAGTCGGTGACGGTAACCCAGATTACCAATGTGATTAACGAAATAGCAAATCAGACCAACCTCCTGGCTTTGAATGCTTCTATCGAAGCGGCAAGAGCCGGGGAACACGGCAGAGGTTTTGCCGTAGTCGCTAACGAGATAAGGAATCTGGCGGAAAAATCAAAGCAATCGGTTAATGAAATTCAAAAAATAATCAGCAGTATCTGGGCTGACACACAGACAGCGGTTGAAACAGCCAAAAAAGTGGAAGCCGTCCTGGGCGAACAGGAAAACGCGGTTAAAAACACGACAGTTTCTTACGATAAAATTAATGACAGCGTGGAAAAACTAATGGTATATTTGAACTATATTACAGAAAGCGTTGGAAATATTGAAGAGGCAAGAGTAAGCACATTAAGCGCCATAGAAAATATAAGCGCGGTATTGGAAGAAATTGCGGCATCTGCAAACTCTGTCAGCCAGTCTGCCAAGGAACAACTGAATTCCGTAGAAGCTCTGAACAGGTCATCCGGTACCATGAAAGAAAATGCGGAAGAATTGACCCAGGCTGTGCAGAAATTCAAGATATAAAAGATAAAATAATCATTATAATGGTAAAGTTAACAGCCAGGCGGAACATATCCGAAGCCTGGCTGTTTTTAAATATCTGAACAACAGATACTTTTGGTTATCAGGGATATTTTTATAATGATGGTTATTTTCTCTGATATCATTTAAGCAAACCTATTTCTTAAATATATTCTTTATAAATATGTACCCTGCTATTATTATAATAAAAATAATAGAAATTACTGTAGTCCAATGAAAGCATGTTAATTTAGGTTCAGCCATTAATCTGTCGACAAGCGCTAATCCGTCAGCAAATGCCGAAAAAATACTGAACATGGCAATAAGGGCCAGTGCTTTATTAATGCCCTTCTCTTTGGATAAATCCTGATATTCGGTAACCCTGTCTATCACATCCTGTATATCTGAATTAAGGCTGTCCAAAGACAGGCATTCATACATGCCATCATAAAGTTTCTGGTATGACGCCTCATCAGACACTGTTTTATAAGCAAAATTAATCCGGAACCGTATCAGTTCCTTCTTGATTTGCTCAAGTTTTTTCATATCATTCTGCTCTTTTACGGCCAAATAATTATAATGCAGCAACACTTGCCGCTGATGCAGCAAAATCATATATAAGAGAAAATATTGATACCGGACATTATTAATATATTGATTTGTAACAAAATAATTATTTTCACCGGGCAGGCAGTAGGATAAGGAAACCAATCCTTTCATGGATCCGCCCCAGTAAAGATTTTTATTCTGTCTCCATATAAAGTCACAAATGCTGTTTTCCTCTTCCTCATAAATTATAAAAGTCCTGTGAAACCCTTTTCTTAGATACAGTAGGGCGCTCTTAACATCCTCATCGGACATGGGTTCAGCTAATTGTATCCTGTGATATACGTAACATTGATTTTTACAGGAAATCGGGAACAACTCAACCTTATTTTTTTTGCCTTTTAATTCAAGTAATTTATTAGTAATGTTGATTATATTTATTTCTTCTTCTGTTACATCTCCGCTGTTATTTTCAGAAGAGATTTGTGCATGAAACCTCACCTGTTTGCCTGATTTTCTGTTTGGCACAAAAGCCCGCAATAAGGCAAAGCTTTTATTAATTATCGTCTCTATCCCGTCATCCCTATGATCAATTTTATATATCAGAAAACCAAAGCCTGTGCTGAAATATAAAAGCTTAATCTGATATATTTTCATTGTAAACTCTTCTGGCATGATATTATTATCGTCTACGATAAGATCCGATGTTATTTTTATTTCCTGATTGGGATTGGGCAAGCCATAGCTTTGGTATGCATCTGTTTTTAAAGTATAATATGTAAATATTCTTTCATCTTCTTCCCCTTTATCAAATGCGTCTATATGTTTTGCCAGAAACCAGTGATTATAGCTTTTATCTTTACTCCAGTTATCACTAACACATTTCTCGAATACTTTTTTCCCCGAATAGTAAAACGGAATAATAAAAAAACTCTCACTGTTATTTTGTATTTTTTCTGCCGGTAGTTTTTCCATTCTTAATCTCCCCGTTAAATTATCAGAAAACCTGAATTATCAGTAAATCGTTCGCTCCTTTAAATAAATAAACTCTGATACAGTTAAGAATAATGTTAATATTTTATATATTATTTTTCAACCTGATTTTACATAATTTCTATTTTTATATACTTTTTTATAACTATTTCAAAGGCATAGCCGTTATTGGATATTATGCATTTTATATGTGTACAAGTTTAGCCAAGGTAACCATTCCCAACAGCGTAACCACACGGAAACAAGAAAGAGTTTCGCTTGCGAAGCTCTCGCGGCAAGCTTAGCCGGCTTTGCCCGCAAGTTTCAATGCGCACGAGTTCGCATCCTTGTGGAGCATTTTTATGTTACTGTGGCGCTTTTTACGTTAAACATTATTTGTGTTTAAAAAAACAGGATGTGCAATTAAATATATAATTGATACACATCCTGTTATATTTTAATTTAAAGCAAAAATGTTACATATAACCAGCGAAACTGCGCCTGAAATCAAAATCAATATTATGTCATGAAGCCGATATTTTTTGTGCAGTAACATAAGCAAGCAAAAGATTACCAGGCAGACAGCCAGTCCCGCTAATACAGTACCGTTATGTTCCATTATTATATTTATATTCTCATAAAGCATCGACAATATGGTAGTAAGCAGTAAACCCGAAACAATGGGCAAGATCCATTTTTTTAAGGTTTGAAAAAGCTCCAGGCTTTCAAACCGGCTGTAAATAAAAAACACCAAAGAAAATACCATACAGGAAGCTGCAAGGCTGGCCGCATATCCTACATTGGCAAGAATTAAGCCTGCACCCACACTTTGGGTTGCATTATAGGCTATATAATAGCCTATTGCCGCAAGAACTTTACTTAGGATAGGCCCCGGCAAAGCATTGGCGACGGGAAGCACCTGGCCGTAAAAGACCTCAGAGGGGATAAATCCTCCAGATACAAATACAGTCTCTGCTATTGAAATATAGGCTTCCCCGCCTCCGAATGAAATTACGGTTGAAATCAGTCCCTGGCTTAAATAATTATAGATATTCCCTATTATAAAAGCAGCGGGCACTGCCATAAGAGCCAAATAAACAACCCATGCCAGCTCTTCCGCCAAAAACCCTTTCAACCCAGGCTTCTCCTTATTGTTAACGGAATCGATTTTTCCGCCCCTGCTTCCCGCCAAATTTCGTACGATGCCATAACAGGACAGAGCCAGCATGCCTATTTTTACCGCCAGAAACACCATATCATTTTCGACAATACGGGCTTTCCCGGAGCAAAGAATAAACAAAATACCGACAATGCCGGCAATACCCCCTTTTACAAGATTAAGTTTTCCCCCGGTAAAAAATATGATAAAGAAAGCAAGAAGCAGCAAATTCACGGTACTGATATCGAAAATCGGAGCCCTGTTCAGCCCAAGAATATTGTTGATTTCTTTTCCTCCCGTAAGAAAAAAGGTTAGCAACATGATAATCCAGCCGGCAGTCAGGGTATTCGTCTGCCTGCATTCTGCCAATACCTTCTTAATATAGTTAACCAGGAGCATGATAATGAATACGGAAATACCGACTGAGGCAAATTTTATTTGCGTTACAACATTGTCGCCAAGTTGAGACAGGAGGGATACCAGTAAAACCGTTATGGCGACTCCCGGAAGTGACATCATTATAGTAGCGCCAAGCATTCCGGGAATACCGTAAACCTTTCTTCCTGCCGCTGCCGCCAGTTTGACCGGCAAGGTTCCGGGTGTTATATTAGACACGATTACATGGTTATTATAATCTTCTTCTTTCAGCAGCTTCTTTTTGGCAACTATTTCATCTTCAATAACAGGAATTAAGGCACTTCCTCCTCCAAATCCGATAAATCCGACTTTTAGAAAGGAAAACAATAAAGAAAAAAAACTTTTCATAATCCGAACCTTTCTGATGTTATGTCTTTCGATGTTTTATTTTATTTACACATATTTAAACCACCAAGTAATACCATCAGCAAAACATCCTTATAAACATCCGCAGCCGGAATTGATATTTCCGTAATAGTCCATTATATCCTCTTCCTTGTTTTTCATACAAAGATGGACCGACGTTCTCTTATATGTCAAAGGCAGAGCCAGGATATTGGGATTTGGCCCTACAAATTTCTTCTTGGCATCCTCGATAGCCTCTTCAAAGGATTCTCTTGTTTTTAATCCCATTCCTCTTGCAAATCCGGGCTTTTCTGCACCCACAATGTATATGGCACTTGTATTCATTTCGGCAATATGGGCACAGGACATCATGGAAAATCCGTGAAAAGGATGATATGCGTTGGCATAGCGGTATTTGCGAATATACTCTTCTTTGGTTGCAAAATATTCACCCAGCCTGTTCATATCCGGCAGGGTATACATTCTGTCATTTTGGAAAATCTCATATAACTCTCTTAAATATGGCCACAATTCATCATTGAAGAAACCGTTGCAGTTTGATGAGCAGATAATAACACAATTATCGCTCATAATACGCTTAAATCTTAATACCTGAGCACTTAAAGCCTGCATCATCATAATAGGGTTGGTACCCATGCCGTCTCCGTAGTGGAACTTTTGCGGCATACCAAATACCAGAATATCATACTTCTTTTCCGCCCAGTGTACATAGGTTCTCTTGTCAGCCACTTTCCAGCTTATAGGCTGCATTTCTTTTGCATATCCGCTAAAGATAGCAATCTGCCTTGAAAATGTATCCAGTACCGCATCACAGCAAAAGAAAGGATGTCCCATTTTTTCTTCCATAAACATGCTGATTTCATCAAATTTGGTACGCATCAAACTTCCGCTGTTTACCGGTGTAAAGTCCTTTCTGTGCATTACTGAAGGTACATGATGGCTTGCTATGCTTTTCCAATTTGTTATACCTGTGGCACTGTGCTTATAGCCGCCTGAATATCCACCGTAAGGGTTGCCCTGAACATGTCCGATTAAAATCGGTATATCGCACTCATAAACGTATTTATTCATATAAACCGGATCGCCACGATGGGTGGTCCCCAGATAAACCATATGATCCGGATCTTCACTGTCATGGCTGATAATTTGGCCTGTATGCCAAAACTCATCGAAAAGCTCCTGGCCGAAGATCGCTCTTACGTCGGATTCTTTGCTTCTGGGATGAAGTCCGTTTGATATGATGAACAGGATATCTTTCTTTTGTACTCCGGCTTCATAGAGTTCTTTCAGTATATATTTGATACTTAATTTTCTGTGGCTGGTTGCGTGTTCTCCGCCTTTTATACGGTCCGGTACAACAATAGTGACCGTACTGCCTTTATGGGCCAACTCCTTAAGAGAAGGCATCCCGATAGGGTTTGCCAAACTTTCAAGATATGCTTCTTCCAATTTATCTTCCGGAATATAGTCCGGATCTTTAACAGTCTCACCTGTAATGAAAACATCCGTATTGTCAGGCAGCTCTGCTGCCATGGTGCCGTGGCCGTATTCAAACTCCAGTTTCATATTTACCTCCATTCATTTCCGCCTTTGCAGCTGTTACTTATTTTGATATTTAGCAAAAATATAAATTAATTAATTTATCACTGTTTTATCCGGCTGTTTATTTTCCCAGATATAACCTGATAATTTCCAGATACTCCTCAGGATAATATCCAATCTCCCCCTGGAATCTGGTTAAGGCAATCAGGCCTCCGTCAATTTCGTCGATTGAAGCCAGCATGGCCGCATTTTCTTTTTTAAGACCGCCTCCATATACGACATCCATACCGCCGGTTTTTTCTTTTACGAATCTGGCCACTTTAGTTATATATTCCTTATCGGCCGGTGTTTTTCCGGGCCCTATGGACCAGATAGGTTCATAAGCGATTACAACTTTGGAGGTGTCCACATCCTTTAATCCGATCTCCAATTGTCTGCCCAAAATTTGCGTCCAGTGGTCCTGCTCCTCGCTTTTTTCTCCGATACAATAAAGAACGGTCATACCCCGGTTAATGGCACATTTGATTTCCTGATTTAAAATCCTGTTAACGGCATCGGTATCTGTAACTTGAGCTTCCGCCAGTATTCCCGCTTTGTCGTTTCTCTCTTCACAGTGACCGATAATCACAGCCTCGCAGCCAATCGCCGCCATAGCTGCTGCCGGCCTGTTTGTGGTAAATGCCCCAAAATTTCCGCCGACAGATACATCTTCTCGGTAAACGCCCTGGCATCCGATTTTTATGTTGCTTTCGTTATTTTTTGCAGCCAGGGCTCCCAACAAATGGGTTTCCGGAAAAAACATTACAAATTCCGCTTCGCCCGGGTCATATTTGTTTAACTCTTTCTGAGTATTGGCAATAATATAGGCTGCCCAGTCCTTAATGTCCGCTATCCGGTTCACTCCGCCCAATGCTGCGGGAACATCAAATCTTTTCAGGTTAAGATAAATATGTTTCATTTATATCTCTCCTTTTTTATATCTGTCAACCATCTGTTCCAGGGTCACAATTTCCACCTTGGGGGCTTTTCCGAAACTTCCGAATTTCACAATCAGAGTGCCCACCACTTCTTTCACGCCGTCTTCTATACATTTACAGATACGGGCCACGTCATCGTCCGGTATCTCGCCGTACATAACTGTATTCATAATCGGAGTAATAAATACTCTCGGATCAAATGCCGCTTTATTTTTCTCCAGCAGCTCATAAATCGGGCCTATAGAGGCACTGTTTCTTAATGCCGGTTCCTTGGCAAACAGTTCCCTCATATTGCGGGTTACGGCTAGTCTTATATCCGTATCTACATTAATTTTGTTAATTCCGCAGTGGGAAACCTCAATAAGCTGGCTTACATCTATACCGTATGCGTCGCTTATATTGCCGCCCAAAGCATTAATCTCTTCTACTATATAACCGGGAACGGTTGAGGAACCATGGCTGACCAGAAAGCCATGGTTCCTCAACCGTTCCCGGTTATAAGATCGGAAGAGCACACGTCTG
>ENA-OWOZ01001877-OWOZ01001877.1-bioreactor-metagenome-genome-assembly--contig:-NODE-1877-length-17432-cov-3.490349_pt1 | contig 17432 bp, 19 predicted proteins | sample MGYA00238140_ERZ651804 | MGnify/ENA primary metagenome ERZ651804 (study PRJEB26910, sample SAMN07631232) | bioreactor metagenome | isolation source: Switchgrass digestor | place: USA: Dartmouth... | reverse complement strand
ATATTATTATAGTAAAACAAAGAGGAGAATCACTTTAGAATATACTTTGATCAAAGGTGTTAATGATAGAGATGAAGATTTAAAGGAGCTAATTAGGTTGCTAAATGGTTTGAACTGTCATATAAACTTGATTCCACTAAATCCTATTGAGGAATTTAAGGGAAGAAGGCCAAGTATGGAAGACATTAATAGATTTAGCAAAATTCTAACCAATAAGGGTATACCTGTTACTGTAAGAAGAGAAATGGGCTCTGATATAGACGCGGCATGTGGTCAATTAAGAAGAAGATACTTGGATAATAGTCTTAAATTGCAATAATGAGGTGATCTGTATGGAAATTGGTGTAAAAACCAGCAAAGGTAAAATAAGAGAGATAAATCAGGATTCCTATTATATATCTACAGATGAAAATTGCCCTTTATTTATAATTGCTGATGGCATGGGAGGACATAAAGCAGGGGAAGTAGCTTCAAAGTTGGCTGTGGAAATAATTAGTTCAAGTTTTGAAAATCAGATAAAAAATATAGAAATGGATGATAATAGTATAATCAATGCTATTAAGAATTCCATATGGAGAGCCAATGATGAAATCTATAGAAAATCTATTGAAAACGAAGAGTATTCGGGAATGGGTACTACTGTTACAATGGCTTATGAAACTAATGGAAACATTTTCATTGGCCACGTTGGAGATAGTAGAGCTTATCTATTGAGAGATAATACTCTATATCAAATTACAAAAGACCACTCCCTTGTAGAAGAGCTTGTGAAAAACGGAACCATAACAAGAGAAGAAGCTAGATTTCATCCTCAAAAGAATATAATAACACGAGCTGTAGGAACAAATAAAGAAGTTGAGATTGACTTGATTGTGAAAGAAAGAACAAAAGGGGACATATTGCTTTTATGTACAGATGGGTTAACTAATATGTTAAATGATGAGGAAATAAAGGAACTGCTTATAATAAATGATGATATGCAAAAAGCTTGTGAGTTATTAGTTCAGCTTTCAAATGAGAAAGGTGGACTTGATAACATATCAGTTGTAGCTATTAAATTTAAGTAAAGTGGGGTGAGAAAATGCTAGGAAAAGTGCTTGGAAATAGATATGAGATAATTGAAAAAATTGGAGAAGGTGGAATGGCTCTTGTATATAAGGCTAAATGTAAGCTTTTGAATAGATATGTAGCTATAAAAGTATTAAAGGATGAGTTTGTCAACGATGAGGAGTTTATTAAAAAGTTTAGGAGAGAATCTCAGGCAGCGGCTAGTTTATCTCATCCTAATATAGTTAGCATCTATGATGTTGGTATTGAAAATATGGATGACCGTGACGTATATTATATAGTCATGGAATATATTAAAGGAAGAACATTAAAAGATGTTATTAAAGAAAAAAGAAAATTATCAGTAGAAGAAACAATAGATTATTCTATTCAGATTGCTGAAGCTCTTGAACATGCACACAAGAATCACATAGTACATCGTGATATCAAACCTCATAACATCATGATAACAGAAGATGGAAGAGTTAAGGTAACAGATTTTGGAATTGCAAGAGCTGCTTCATATACTACTGTTACAAATACATCTACTATTGTGGGCTCAGTACATTATTTCTCTCCAGAACAAGCTAGAGGAAGATATACTGATGAGAAATCTGATATCTATTCTCTTGGAATCGTAATGTATGAGATGATTACAGGTAAAGTTCCTTTTGAGGGAGATAGTCCGATTTCAATAGCATTAAAACATATTCAGGAAGAAATTGTACCCCCTACTGAAATTAACAGTTCTATTCCAATTAGTTTGCAAAATATCATCTTAAAATGCGTTAGAAAAAACCAAAATGATCGATATGCTTCAGCAACTCAATTGCTTAATGACTTAAGAAAGTTAAAGTATTCCAATGGAAATGTGGTAATAGATGATTTAGATCCAGTTGATGAACCAACTAGAATAATTCCTATAATTGACAATAAGGATGATAATGTTATGAAGAGTAAAAGTGTGAGCAAGAAGAAAAATGCTAATAAAGATGGAGGACTTAAAGTTGTATTCCTTGCTATTTTATTGGCCTTTATCGTGGTTAGTTCTTTAGCATTGGGATTCTTTAAGTTTAAAGATTACTTTATTGCCAAGGAAGTTACTGTACCAAATTTAGTAGGAATACACAAAGATGATGCTGAAGGAGAATTAGAAAAGTTAGGTTTAAAATTAAGCGTAGTTAATGAGGTTTATAGTGATGAATATGATGAAGGCATTATAGTATCCCAAAGAACGGAAGAAGGGACAAAAGTAAAAGAGGGATATACTGTTGAGGTAATAGTAAGCAAAGGAAGACAATTAGTAAAAGTGCCTAGTTTAATAAATAGGAATATTGATGAAGTTGACAGTATCTTGAAGGAAGCTGGATTAAAGGAAGGCGTTGTTGATTATCAATATAGCGATACAGTACCAGCTAATGTAATAATCAGTCAAGATCCTGAACCATTTACAGAAGTAAAATCTGGTTCTAAAGTTAACTTTGTGGTTAGTCAGGGACCTGAAGTAAAATTGGTTAGGATGCCTAACCTTGTTGGGTTAAGTGAACAAGCTGCGAAAAATGCATTAATTGCTCTTGAATTAAAAGTGGGTGAAGTTATAAGAGAACCTAATAATGAATATAAAGCAGGTACGGTATTTTGGCAAAGCATTGAACCAGGAAATCAGATTGAGACTAATACTGCTATTGACCTATATATAAGCACCGGACCTAAAGAGGATCCTAAACCAGAAAAACCTGATAAAGATGAGGAAATCTCCTTTAAAGTTGTAGTAGTTCCTGAGAGTGAAAATGAACAAGTAGAAATCAGGATAGACAGAATTCAAGATGGAGTAAAACAAACGGTTTATAGAAATGTTCATGAAGTTAATGGTAAGGAGATAACAATTGAATTATCCGGTAAACCAAAATCAAAATTTGAACTATATCAAGATGGAGTATTTATAAGAGAAATTCAACATCCTGGAAGATAGGAGGCTTACATGATAGAGGGCATAATAATTAAAGGAATTGGCGGATTCTATTATGTAAAAACTGAATTAGGAGTCATTGAATGTAGGGCTAGAGGAGTATTTAGGGAAAAAAATATAACCCCTATAGTTGGAGATAGAGTGTTAATAAGGATAAATAATGAAGATAACAAAGGCTATATTGAAGAGATTTTTGAGAGAAGGACGCACCTTATTAGGCCTCCCGTAGCTAATATTACACAGTCTATCATAGTTATGAGCATTAAAGAACCAACAATTAACTTTAGGCTGTTGGATAGGTTTTTAGTAATGGCAGAATACAAAAAATTGAATATTTGCATATGCATAAATAAAGTGGATTTGGCAGAGGAAGAGAATGTGAGCAGAGTACTGGAAATATATAATAAAGCCGGGTATAAGACATTAAGGACCAGTACAAAAACTATGGAAGGTATAGATGAACTAAAAAGTGTTTTGGATAATCAAATAACCGTTTTTGCTGGTCCTTCTGGTGTGGGTAAATCGTCTTTGCTAAACAAGATAAATCCAAATCTAAAATTGAAGTCAGGTGAAGTGAGTAAAAAAGCAAATAGAGGCAAACACACAACAAGACATGTAGAATTGTTTGAATTAAACTCAAATAGTTTTGTTTTGGATACACCAGGATTTAGTTCCTTGAGTTTAGATTTTATCGAGAATCCTGAAGAGTTGAGTAATTATTTTAGGGAATTTAATGAATATAAGTATGAATGTAAGTTTAATAGCTGTTTACATTATAAGGAGCCTGATTGTGAAGTAAGAAAACAGGTGCAAATAGGAAATATAAGCAACCAAAGATATGATAATTATTTACAGCTATTAGAGGAGATAATGAATGCTAGGAGGTTTTAAAATGGTTCAAGTAGCACCTTCTATTCTTTCTGCAGATTTTTCAAATTTGAAAGATGATATATTAAAGCTTCAAAAAGGCGGAGCTGATTATTTACATTTAGATGTTATGGATGGAATTTTCGTACCAAATATTACTTTTGGTGCTCCAGTGATAAAGAATATACGAAAGGTTACAGAAATCCCTTTTGATGTCCATTTGATGATAGATAAACCAGAAAGATATATAAAGGATTTTGTAGATGCGGGAGCTGATATTATCACCGTCCATCAAGAAGCTACCACCCATTTGCATAGGACAATTGAAATGATTAAATCCCATGGAATTAAGGCAGGTGTTGCATTAAATCCTGCAACGCCATTGAAAACCATTGAATACGTTCTAGATTATCTGGATTTAATACTTATTATGACAGTTAATCCGGGATTTGGAGGACAGAAGTTTATCAATTCTGTAAAGAGAAAGATAAAACGGATCAAAGATATGGTAGTTGAGAGAAATTTGAATGTATTAATAGAAGTGGATGGTGGAATTAAGCTGGATAACTTTAGGGAAATTGTTGATTGTGGGGTAGATATAATAGTAGTAGGCTCAGGTATATTTGAAGCTGACGATATAGCAGAAAGAACAAAGATGTTTAAGATAAAATAAATAATTGAAGTGGTTATTATTTATGTTATAATATTATTGATAATTAAATATATTATTATCACTAGGGGAGCCTGTATATAGGCTGAGAGGAGACAAAGGTCTCGACCCTTAACCTGATCTAGGTAATGCTAGCGTAGGGAAGTGAAATATACACTTTGCTTAATGATTAATCACCCATTGCCTATTTCAGGTAATGGGTATTATTTTTTATAGGAGGTATGTTTATGAAAAAGTGGAGCACAAAAATGTTAGTAGAGGCAGGAATAATGATTGCTTTAGCTTTAGTATTGGACCGGATTAAGGTTTATGAAGCACCACAGGGTGGTTCAGTAACAGCAGGTAGTATGGTTCCTATTTTCCTATTTGCCTTTAGATGGGGATTAGGACCTGGAATTATATCCGGAGCAATTTTTGGGATTATGCAGCTTATATTTGGAGGATGGTTTTTTACTCCAGTTCAAGCTATTTTAGAATATCCTGTTGCTTTTGGTAGTTTAGGATTGGCTGGTATTTTTTCAAATAAACTTGACAATGGTAAGAAGAATAATATCATAGGAGTTGTAGCTGGTGTATTGTTAGGAATAGGTATCAGATTCCTATGTCATTTTATTGCTGGAATAGTATTTTTCAGTGAATATGCAGGAGATCAGCATCCATGGCTATATTCACTAATATACCAAGCTAGTTATTTAGTACCTGAATTTATAATTACAACAATAGTTTTATATTTAATTTGGAAACCTATAAGCAAAATTAATAAATAGCAAAGGATGACAAACAAATTGAAAGGATTAATTATTTTAAATGGAGAAATACAGGACTTAAACATATTAAAGGAAATAGGAAACCATTCGGATTTTATACTATCTGCCGATGGTGGAACTGATTATTGCTTTAAAGCTGGATTAATACAAGATATAGTGATTGGGGATTTAGATTCCATTTCTAAAAGTAGCTTAGAAATCATTGGAGAAAAAAATATACCTGTAGAAAAATTCCCTGTAAAGAAAGACAAAACCGATTCAGAATTGGCCATAGACTATTTGATAGATAAGGGGATTAGACATATAACACTGATTGGAGCTATTGGAAACAGATTAGATCATACGTTAGCAAATATTTTTCTTCTTACCAAAATGAAAGACATGGGTGTAAAGGGACAGATAGTTGATAGAAATAACACTATATATTTAGTAGATGATGAAATGGTTCTACCTAAAACTGACTCATTTGTATCGATAATTCCAGCAGATTTATCAGGAATTGTTATATCTTTGAAGGGATTTGAATACGAATTAGATAAAGTGAAAGTTAAATTTGGAACAACTCATGGTATAAGCAACAGAATAGTAGAATCTGAAGGATTTATAAAAGTTCATGAAGGACAGTGTTTTGTTATAGTATCTAGAGATTGAAAGCAGGCTTTTTCTAAAAAGTCTGCTTTTTAATTACAGTATTTTGTAACATGCCTAAAACTATTGAATAATATGAATTAAGCAGAAGTTTTGAGGTGATTATATGAAGAAATTCTTTTATAGATATAAGACCAGAAGGTTGTTAGGATTGACTTTAGCAGTTATAGGTTGTTTAATAGTTATTAATGTGCTTCCTATAGAATTTCTATTGTTGTTAATAGGATTGGCATTAATAATATTGGGTATTTTAGTTTTAAAATAAAATAGGCTTCCATTTATATGTAAATGGGAAGCCTATTTAACTATAATGCTCTCTCTACTTTTCCAGATCTTAAGCATCTTGTACATACGTTGATTCTCTTAGTTGCACCGTTCACAACAGCCTTAACTCTTCTTACATTTGGAGCCCAACTTCTATTGCTCTTTTTATTTGAAAAAGTAACCTTATTTCCAAATACTCTGGCTTTTCCACAAATATCACATTTCTTTGACATTTAGAACACCTCCTTGTCAGTAAAAAAATCTAGGCATATTTCCTCAATCTTTATAATAACATACTATATTGTAACATAATAAATAATAATAATGCAACTGTTATTATGACAAAAGATAGTTTTTGGTATTCAGTTGAACAATTTTTAATAATAGGGTAAAATATACCCATAAAAATAATTTACATTAGGGAGGCGATATTTAGTGCCAGCCAGGGACAAAAATCAGTATGGATACATTGACATAGATGACAACGTGATAGCTACTATTGCAGGACTATCAGCTATGGAAAGTTACGGAATAGTGGGAATGGCTAGTAAAAAAGCTACTGATGGTATATTTGAATTGCTGAAAAAGGAAAACCTATCAAAGGGAGTTAAAGTATATACTGATAGCAATGAGGTAGTAATAGATCTTCATGTGATATTGCAATACGGCATTAGAATTTCAGTTGTAGCAGAGAACATCATAGAAAAGGTTAAATTCAACGTTGAGAACTTAACTGGATTGAAAGTCAGAAGAGTAAATGTTTATGTACAAGGAATTAGAGTAGAAAAGTAGTTTAAGGAGGTACTATAATTGAATATAACGTATATAGATGGAATAATGCTGAAAAAAGCATTTATTGGAGCTGCTAACCTATTAGAGAAGAACAAAGAAGAAGTAAATAGCTTAAATGTATTCCCTGTACCAGATGGAGATACAGGAACCAATATGCATTTAACAATAAAATCAGCAATGAATCAGGTATTGCAAGTTGATGAGGTAAGTGTTGGCAATATAGCTCTTGCTGCTAGCAATGGCTCATTAATGGGAGCAAGAGGTAATTCAGGTGTTATTCTATCCCAGTTATTTAGAGGGTTTGCTAATGGTTTAAAGGGAAAGGATACAGCAGATGTAATGGATATTGCTAAAGCATTTAAATCAGCTGCAGACACTGCTTATAAAGCTGTTATGAAACCAACAGAAGGTACTATATTAACAGTAGCTAGGAAATGCGCTGAATATGCAATGAAATTAGCTAGAGAAGAAAGCGATATAGTTGTTTTCTTAGAAAAAGTTATAAAACATGGCAATGAAGTTGTCAACCAAACACCAGAAATGTTGCCTGTATTAAAAGAAGCAGGAGTAGTAGATGCTGGTGGAAAAGGATTGATGTTTGTACTAACAGGAGCTTATAATGCTATAACCTATAAAGAAACTATAGATATAGATCTATTAAAAGTAGAAACTCCTGTACAAAAAACAGTATCTCAAGAAACTCCAGAATCAGATATAAAATTCGGCTACTGTACAGAATTTATGATAAATACAGATATGGATGACTATGAATCTTTTAGAGAAAGTTTATCTAAGTTTGGAGATTCGTTGTTAGTAGTTGGTGGAGAAGGAATCATAAAGGTACACATTCATACAAATAATCCTGGATTAGTCTTAGAGAAAGCTTTAACCTTAGGAGAGTTAAGTGACATAAAGATAGATAATATGAGATATCAACATAGACATATAATTGAAGAAAAAACGTATGAACATAAAGAGCAGAAAGAATACAGTTTTATAGCAGTATCCATGGGTGATGGACTTAGCAATATATTTAAGGAATTAAATGTGGATTATGTAATACCTGGTGGCCAGACTATGAATCCTAGCACAGAAGATATATTAAATGCAATTAACAAGGTTAACGGAAAGAACATAATTGTTTTCCCTAACAATGGCAATATAATACTAGCAGCAGAACAAGCACGTGAACTCAGCGATAAAAACGTATATATTATACCTACAAAGACTATCCCTGAAGGAATAACTAGCTTATTGGCTTTTAATCCTGAGCTTGGATTGGAAGAGAATATAAACAATATGAAGGATGCAATTAAGAATGTTATAACTGGTCAAGTGACTTATTCTGTAAGAGATTCTGAAATAAACAATAAGAAAATAAACAAAGATGATATAATAGGAATTTCAAAAGGAGAAGTGGTTTCCAACGGAAATGACATAGATGAGGTGTCCTTAGAATTGTTAAAGAATATAGTCACAGAGGATTCTTCGTTGATAACTATATTCTATGGAAACGGAATAGAAGAAGATGCGGCTAATCAGTTAGGTGAAAGAGTACAGGAAGAATTTGAAGATATTGATGTAGAAGTCATATTTGGTGGTCAGCCAATATACTATTATATATTCTCAATAGAATAATATGTTCCCTACCAGCTAGGTAGGGTTTTTGTTTAAAACACTAAGTTGAGGGGATTAAAATGGATGTTCAATATATTAAAGGAGTTGGACCAAAAAGAGCAGCCCAGTTGAAAAAACTCAATATAAATACTGTAGAAGACCTGCTATATTTTGTTCCTAAGGAATACGACGACAGATCCATATTTAAATGCATAAAGGAGTGCACTGATGGAGAAAAGGTAAGCCTAAGAGTCCAAATATGTGGATATCCAGTTAAACATACTCCAAGAAGAAATTTAACCATTGTAAAAGTTCCAGTGAGAGACAATAGTGGACATGCATTGCTAGTATGGTTTAATCAGGATTATGTTATTAACAAATTGTCCTTAGGAGATATAGTTATGGTAAATGGGAAGATAAGCATTTTTAGAAACCAAGTTCAAATAATGAATCCAGTCTTAGAAAAAGAGGAAAGGGAAAAAATAGGGAGGATAATACCAAAATATCCGCTTAAGGGTAAATTGACTAATAACGAAATGATAAAAATTATAAGCAATGCTATTACAGCATACATAGACAATGTTCCTGAAAGGTTACCTGAGGATATGAGAAAGGAACTATCTCTTCTTCCCATTAAAGAAGCTATTATAAATATCCATTTTCCAAAGAATAGAAACTATTACTTGGAAGCAAGAAGAAGGCTAGTTTTTGAAGAACTTCTTACTTTACAATTGGGTTTGCTACTGACAAAAAACAGGACCAAACAGCTGAATAGAGGAATAAAATTTCCCCATGTGAATGAGGTTTATGATTTTATAAACAATCTTCCATTTAAGCTTACAAATGCACAATTGAGAGCTTTTAAAGAAATAGAAGAGGATATGGAAAAACAAGAACAGATGAATAGACTAATCCAAGGAGATGTAGGTTCAGGTAAAACTATTGTTGCGGTACTGGCCATGTATAAAGCTTGGAAAGCTGGATATCAATCTGTGATGATGGCACCAACGGAAATACTTGCTACACAGCATTATGAAACCATATGTAAATTTCTAAAGAGCTATGGTATTAATTGTGAACTGCTGGTAGGAAGTCTATCCAATAAGAAAAAACAACAAATATTAGAAGAACTAAGGGGAGGCAAAATAGATATATTGGTAGGAACTCATGCCGTAATTCAAGATGATGTGATATTCAACAATCTGGGATTAGCCATAACGGACGAGCAGCATAGATTTGGAGTAAGGCAAAGGGCCATATTAAGTCGTAAAGGGGATAATCCGGACATATTAGTTATGACTGCCACTCCAATACCAAGAACCTTGGGATTAATACTATATGGAGATTTGGACATCTCCATTATTGACGAATTGCCTCCTGGAAGGAAGGAGATTAAAACTTATGTAGTAACCCCTAATATGATTGATAGAGTAAATGACTTTGTAAAAGAGCAGATACTTAAGGGTAGACAAGCTTATGTTGTGGTTCCATTAATAGAAGAAAGCGATACCCTTGATTTAAAATCTGCAGAAGAACTGTATGTTCATTTAAAAGATGAGGTGTTTAATAACTTTAATGTGGGTTTACTTCACGGAAAGATGCCATCTTCAGAAAAAGAAATAATTATGCAGAAATTTGCAAATAAGGAATTAGATATTTTAGTTTCAACTACAGTCATTGAAGTAGGTGTTAATGTACCTAATGCTAATATAATGGTAATTTTTAACGCAGAAAGGTTTGGATTGGCACAACTTCATCAGTTAAGGGGAAGAGTAGGTAGAGGTGATTATCAGTCTTATTGTATTTTAATAAATGAAAGCAATAGCAAAATATCAAAAGAGAGAATGAGAATAATGCAGAAAACCACAGATGGATTTTATATATCAGAAAAAGACTTAGAATTAAGAGGTCCAGGAGACTTTCTTGGTACAAGACAACACGGATTACCAGACCTTAAAGTGGCAAATTTGTTTTCAGATATGAATTTGTTGAAGTTGGCTCAAAAAAAAGCTCAAGATATATTAGAAGAGGATGCATTGCTGTTGGATGAAAAGTACTTTTTGCTAAGACAGAATATAGTTGAGCTGTTTAGGGATAGGATTAATGATTTAATTTTAAACTAATACTATTTATATGTATAAAAAATATGTTAAAATATATCTAGCAGATTTGAGGTGGTTTTTTGAGGGTAATATCAGGGCAAAGGAAAGGCTATAGATTAAAGGGACCAAAGACCACTAATATAAGGCCTACTGAAGATAGAATTAAGGAATCAATGTTCAATATTTTAGGATATATTGATGAGGAAAGTTTAGTTTTGGATTTGTGTGCAGGGACAGGCAGTATTGGAATCGAATTTCTTAGCAGAGGAGCCCAAAAAGCCTACTTTGTAGATAGATCCAGAGAAAGCATTCAATGTATAAAGGAAAACTTAGCTCATACTAAATTGGAGGATAAAGCTGAAATAATAAAAAGTGATGCTATTAAGTCTATAGTAAATTTTGGAAAAGCACATATGAGCTTTGACTATATATTTACAGATCCTCCCTATAAAAGCGCTGAACTGATTAATGGTATAATCGAAAATATATGGAAATGGAATATACTGAAAAAAAATGGTATTCTAATTATAGAGCATGAAAAAAGTTTGATATTTGACAATTTAATTTATGGTCTTAAACGAATAGACTATAGGGAGTACAAGGATAAATGTTTATCTTTTTATACTTTAGTTGAAAATTAAGGAGGTTAATGATGGTAGTAATATATCCAGGAAGCTTTGATCCAGTAACATATGGACATTTAGATATAATCGATAGATGTGCAAAGAAATTTGATAAAGTAATAGTAGCTATATTAAGAAACACCACAAAGAAATGTGTATTTTCTGTAGAAGAAAGAGTTGAATTATTAAAGAAGGCTTTAGAAAAATATGACAATGTAGAAGTTGACTGTTTTTCAGGTTTACTAGTTGACTATGCTAGACAGAAAGGTTGTTCACTAATTGTGAGAGGATTAAGAGCTGTTTCAGATTATGAATATGAAATGCAAATGGCTCATGTTAATAATAAATTAGCAGCGGACATAGAGACTATATTTATGGTATCTAGGGAGAAATATTCATATTTGAGTTCAAGTATAGTAAAAGAAGTAGCTGTATTCGGAGGAAATATTTCTTGTTTTGTTCCTGATTTTGTTGAAAAAGCTTTAAAAGAAAAGATAAATGGGGGTCAGAATTAGCTATGGATGTTTTGAAGTTGATAGACGAAATTGAAGATATTTTAGAAAATGCTTCAACTTTACCCTTCTCAAACAAAGTCGTTTTAGATGCAGATGAATTGTTTGAGATTATAAGGGAAATTAGAATCAAACTTCCAGACGAGATTAAGCAGGCTAATTGGATAAAAGAGGAAAGACAAAGGATATTAGCTGAAGCTCAAAAAGATGCAGATACGATCATAAATGAAGCTGAGTCTAAATTAGAAGAGCTAATAGATGAAAATGAAATAACAAAGAGAGCAAAAGAAACAGCGGAGGAAATAATAACAAAGGCACAAAATAATGCCAAAGAGATTAGATTAGGGGCTTTAGAATACGCTGATAATATATTATACGAAGCTCAACAAAACTTAAAGAAAATCATCGATACATTAAACGAGAACAGGCAAGAGCTTAGAGGTGGCAAATAATCAATCTTTGGATAGAATTTTGCCCATTATCTTCAATATTAAAGAACATATGAACATATATAGTACTATGAAGAAGGCTAATTTACTTGATTTTGTAAATATTTCAGCCCAGTTGCTAGGCAACATGTGATTAGACATATAAAAGCCTGGTAAAAAGGAAAATTCAGCATAGTTTTTATATCTTAGGCTATAAATTATCAATGTATATATACTTGAGAATATGCCATGTAGCAATTTAGAGAATATGTATATTTTTGTGTTGATATCTGTTTTACTGATAAAACTTAAAGCTTGGCTATGGATGGAGAAGCCACTCCATCCTATTAAGAAATTTATAATAATTATTTTATAGATGAAGTCAATATTTAAAGAGGCTATTTTCTCGCATCCTGTTGTTATTTCTAATATGCCTGCTATTATCCCTTGTAATAGTTCTACATTGATTTCTAATGGCAATATGTAATCAATTATATACATTAATTTGTTAAAGGCTTGTGAAGTAAACAACAGCTCTGTGAGCACTGAATAGAATACTATAAATCCACCAACAGTAAAAATTGTTTCTAAGCTGTTTTTTACGCAGTTGCCAAGAACCATTCCAATATAATAATCTTTATTGATGATATATTTAAATGTGTTTTTTATTACATATTTATTACTATTATTATTGGAAACATGGTTTTTTTTATAGAATCGCAATAACAAACCTACAGTTATGGCTCCTAAATAGTGGGGATATAGTATTAGTGGAGCAGCAGCTGGTGTTTTTAGCATACCTACAGATACAGCTCCAAGCATAAATAATGGTCCAGAGGTACTTGAGAAGCAGATTATTCTTTCTGCTTCTGTTTTTGCTATTATCTTTTTTTCTCTTAAACTAGAAGTAATCTTTGCTCCCATTGGGTAGCCTGATATTATGCTCATGGCAAAAGGAAAAGCGCCTTCATCATAAACATTTAATAGAGGTTTCAGAATAAGCTTCAATGAATCACGTATGATATTGACAAAGCCAATTTCGATTAGTATTTCTGAAATAATAAAAAATGGGAACAATGAAGGAAATACTATATTAAGCCACGAAGACAAACCTTCAAGAGCGCTTTTCAAAGATTTTTCAGGATGCCTTATTATACCTATTAATAAACATAGAATTACAATTAAAAAGAATAAGTTTTTAATATTTCTCTTCACTTTTATATCCCCCTTTAATAATTATATTTTTTTTAAACTTTAATATGAAAAAAACAGCAAGTACAACTTGCTATTTTTTTTGAATGTAGGGGGTTGTGTAATAATCCATGTTAGTTAAAGTTTTTTCTGTTTTAAGACCTAAGAAGAAAAGATCAGTTGCTTTTTTATCAAAACTTATGATCTTTTCTATATATGGATTTTTTAAATTATGATAATCGGAATACTTAATTATTATAGGAATATCTGTTTTTTCTTTAATTCTGTTTATAAGGGAAAAGCCCTTCTCATTAGATCCTAAAACTCTAATATAAGCAGGATGGTGTAAGCATAAATCCTTAAAAGTATCCTTATATAAATCCATCATCAGGTGGACTAATATTCTTTGAATTCGACTTCTTGGATATCTTTTAGTTACAATGGAATTTATGAAATCATCAAATTTATTAAAATTATAGCTTTTTTCAACCATCCTATTCTCCAATCCTACTTCTACATCCATTATTTTTGAAAGCTTTTCCCTGTTTTGAATTCTTAATAAATAGTGAATGATTTGGTTATAATTATCTAGAGAATTAAAGTGTTGATAATCATCTATGTAATTAGCTAAATTGTTGTAAGTTTTTTCAGGAATGTAATCTTTTATTGAGGAAATATCATTACATTCCAATAGTTTCTTTCTAATAGCTGTAGCACTGGCTATTTTACTCTTTAATTCAACATCATTATATTGACTACCTACACGCTTAATGGTTATAGGTTTTATATGGCTGTTTAGTTTCTTCAATGCTTTCAGGTATTCAATTGCTAGTATATTATTTGGAGAATTGATTATCTTATCTATGTTCAGGTCACGATTTTTGTCGCGAATAGATGTAGAAAAATATTCGTTTAATGCGCGATTTCTAGCAACAGGAAAAGAGTTTCCCATTTGCAGGTACTTTTTTAACAATTGTTTATAATGTAATGGTTCTTTACATAAGACATCAGCGATTGGATATAGATATTTTAATTCGCCTATTTCACTGCCAAAAGAAATAAAATCGACAATTTTCAAGCTATTAAGCAGGGAGACGCTTCCATAAGCAAATAATTCAGCAGATTGCACTGAAAAGATAAATGGAAGTTCTATTACTAAATCGACACCATTATCAATAGCCATTTTTGCTTTTGTCCATTTATCTACAAGCGATGGTTCACCTCTTTGAACAAAGGAACCACTCATTGCAACAATTGAATATTCAGAATTTGTAATTTTTTTTGATAGTTCCAAATGGTGTTTATGTCCAAAGTGGAATGGATTATATTCAGCTATTATGCCAACTACGCCCAATTTATTACCTCCAAATATTTTTTATTAGTATTATAACATAAAGAAAGTTATATACAATTGTCGTTGATTTTTTGACATAGTTATAATAATATATTCTTTGAGAAAACAAAATATAGGAGGTATCGACAAATGAACGTACTAGTGATAAACTGTGGTAGTTCTTCATTGAAGTATCAGCTAATTGATATGAGAAATGAAGAAGTGCTTGCTAAAGGGTTAGTTGAGAGGATAGGCATAGAAGGATCTAGAATTAAACACAGTGCAACTGGGAAAGAGCAAAAAGTTATAGAAGAGCCAATTAAGGACCATAGAAGGGGTTTAGAGTTAGTGCTAAATGCACTTGTTGATGCAGAATATGGAGTTATCAGTTCTCTAAGCGATATTAACGCAGTTGGTCATAGGGTTGTTCATGGGGGAGAGGAGTTTTCAGATTCTGTTGTAATAGATGATAAGGTTATGGAAGCGTTGAACGCTTGTGTTGAATTAGCTCCATTACACAATCCTCCAAATATAGTTGGAATAAAAGCTTGCCAAGAGCTTATGCCTAATACACCAATGGTTGCAGTATTTGATACAGCTTTTCATCAGACAATACCTGCTGAGAACTATATATATCCTCTACCATATGAGTATTATGAAAAATATGGCATTAGAAGATATGGATTCCACGGTACATCTCATAAATATGTATCCTTAAGAGCTGCTGAATTATTAGGTAAACCAGTAGAGGAATTAAATATAGTAACTTGCCATTTAGGTAACGGATCAAGCGTTTGTGCTATTAAAGGAGGAAAATCCGTTGCAACTAGTATGGGATTCACACCATTGGAAGGGCTTGCAATGGGAACAAGATGTGGTGATATAGACCCAGCTATTATTCCATTCATAATGCAGAAGGAAAACTTGTCCTTTGAAGAAGTAAATACCCTATTGAATAAGAAATCAGGAGTGTTAGGAATTTCAGGATTAAGCAGTGACTTCAGAGACTTAGAGGAAGCAGCAAATAACGGCAATGAGAGAGCAGAGCTTGCATTGAAAGTATTCTGCAATAGAGTAAAAGAGTATATTGGAGCTTATTCAGCTTTATTATGTAATGTGGATGCTTTAGTATTTACTGCGGGAATAGGTGAAAACTCAAGCACTATTAGGGAAAAAGTATGTGAAGGCCTTGACTGTATTGGCATTAAGCTTGATGAAGAATTGAACAAAGTTAGAGGTAAAGAAGCAATAGTTTCTACTGATTGTTCTCAAGTAAAGATATTGGTTATTCCTACAAACGAAGAGTTGATGATTGCGAGAGATACAGTTAAATTGACAAGTAAATAATATTTCTTGACAAATATCTTTCGCCTTTATATAATATTGTTTGTTAGCTCAACGAGGTGAAATATATGAAAATAGATCTATCAGATCTACATGAAAAAGACGTATCCAGTATTACTTTAGAAGGTGAAATAAAGAAGGATTTCCTAGATATAAACGGGAGAAAGATATGTTTCATAGAACCAATAAAGTATGATGGAGCAATATACAAAGCTGGCAAAGATAAAATTGTACATGTTAATATATCCTACACATATAGAGAAATATGTGGTAGGTGTTTAGAACCTTTTATAAAAACTGAAACAGCAGTTTTATCAGGTCAATTGGTTAGACAACAGGATGATATATTGGAAGATGAAATTGAGGAAGCAATACACTATGAAGATGATGAAATTGATCTTACAGAGGATATAATCAACACCATAGTCTTATCGCTTCCGATGAAACCCCTTTGCAGTGAGGAGTGTAAGGGAATGTGTCCTCGTTGTGGTGCAAATTTGAACAAAGAAAAATGCGACTGTGTTGTAGAGGATATAGACCCTAGGCTGGCAATTTTAAAGGATTTAATGATTGATAATTAAGGAGGTGTTATAGATGGCAGTACCAAAGCGAAAAACATCTAAAGCTAGAAGAGATAGAAGAAGGGCGTCATCATATAGATTGGGAAAACCAACACTTGTAGAATGTCCACAATGCCATGAGCCTAAATTACCACATAGAGTTTGTAGAGCTTGTGGGTATTACAAAGATAAGGAAGTATTAGATGTAGAATAAAGATAGTGAATTTGTCACTATCTTTTTTTCTATAGATATTGCAATTTATACGTATCTGTAATATATTTATATCGGTAACCATCTAACTTTCATCCTTGAAATTGTCAAATCTAAACCTGTTGAGACAAAAAATCGTACTTAATAAAGTTGGAGTCCTTAGTTTTCATATGCGTTTATAAAGCCAGAAGGAGAGTTGGGAGGATAGTTATGAAGATAATTGTAGATGGTATGGGAGGAGATAAAGGTTATAAAGAAGTAGTAAAAGGGTGTGTTGATGCCACTAAACAATTAGGTGTGGATATAGTAATTGTTGGTCAAGAGGAAAAAATAAAGGATGAATTAACCAAATATGAGTATTCTCAAGATAAAATTGAAATCCTCAATGCTGATGAAGTTATTACTAACGATGAAGAGCCAGCTTTAGCTATAAGAAGGAAGAAAAACTCTTCCATAGTAGTAGGATTAAAAGCTCTTTCTGAAAATA
>ENA-OWOZ01001875-OWOZ01001875.1-bioreactor-metagenome-genome-assembly--contig:-NODE-1875-length-17448-cov-3.770364_pt1 | contig 17448 bp, 17 predicted proteins | sample MGYA00238140_ERZ651804 | MGnify/ENA primary metagenome ERZ651804 (study PRJEB26910, sample SAMN07631232) | bioreactor metagenome | isolation source: Switchgrass digestor | place: USA: Dartmouth... | reverse complement strand
CTGTACCTCCTGCTGATCATGTACGTGAGGAAAGAATAAAAGCCATTTATAACAAAGATGCCTCTTATGTCTTGAGAGAAAGCCATGAAAATAAAGAAGTATTGGCTTTATATGAGAATTTCTTAAAGCATCCCCTTAGTGATTTAGCCCATGAGCTTTTGCATACCAGTTATACGTCACGTAGCGATAAGTTAATCGCTAAAAAGTTGGTTTAAAGGAAGATAAGAGGGAGGTAGGAGCATGAGTAAAGGGGTTTTAGTTGACATAACGAAGTGTATCGGGTGTGGTAGTTGTGCAGTTGCCTGTAAAATGTGGAATAACCTGAGCTATAAGCAAAATGTACCCAATCAGGGAACTCAGGCTTCCTTAGGCAGTGAAAACTGGACTGTGGTTTCCCATAAAAAGGTAGAGATAAACGGAGAAACAGTATGGAGATTTGTTAAACAGCAGTGCTTACACTGTGAAGAGCCTGCCTGTGCCTCCGTCTGTATGTCTAAAGCCATTGTGAAAACAGATAACGGACCGGTACTTTATGATCCTGAATTATGTGTAGGGTGCCGTTATTGTATGATTGCCTGTCCATTTGAAATTCCCAAATACGAATGGGATAAAATTTTGCCTTCCGTTGCCAAGTGTCAGATGTGTGCCGGTAAAATTGAGAAAGGGGAACAAGTTGCCTGTAGCAGCGTTTGTCCGACAGGTGCCTTAACATTTGGTGAGCGGGATGAACTGATAAAATTGGCGGAGAGGACTATTAACAGTGACAGTAAATATGTTAAACATATTTATGGCCAAAAAGAGGCCGGTGGTACTAGTTGGCTCTACATTTCAGACGTCCCATTTGAGAAATTAGGAATGAAAACTAATATTACCACCACTCCTATTCCGCATTTTACTCACGAATACCTGAAACACACACCTACTATCTTTATCGGAGGCGGTGTTTTATTTACAGCTTTGAGTATTTATACAAAACGCAGGAATGAAATTGAAAAACAAAAGAAAGCCAATTAAAAGGAGGGACTATCATGGCAACGAAAAACTGGAGCTTTAAAATTACTCCCGTAAGAATGATGTTACTGGCCCTGGTTGTTTTTTCAGGTTTGTTGGCAGTCTACCGTCTCTTTACCGGGTTAGGGGCAGCTACTAATTTAAATGACCAGTGGCCCTGGGGGTTATGGATAATTGTAGACTTGACAGCGGTGGCTTTGGCCGGTGCCGGTTATAGTATTGCTGTTTTAACCCATATACTGCATATTAAGAGATTTAACAGTGTAGCCAGAAGAGCTTTATTAATATCTTTTATGGGATATATCTTTGTCTTACTTACTTTGATTTTAGAAATCGGCCGCTGGGATAATTTCTGGCGTCCCTTTGTTTCTTGGGGTTATCACTCTCCTATGTTTGAAGTTTTCATGTGTATTTCCGCCTATTTTTTAATGCAGGCAATTGAATTTGGAGAAATAGTTACTGAAAAAATAGGCAAGCCGGCTTATAAATGGATTAGGAAAATTTTACCGGTGGTCGTTATTATTGCGGCGTTGCTGCCTTTCGGTCACCAGGCTTCTTTAGGTGCTCTTTACCTGGCTTTCCCGGATAAACTTCATCCCCTTTGGTATAGTCCCATGTTGCCCTGGTTTTTCTTGATTTCTTCTTTCTTTGTTGGGCCTGCTGTTGTTGCTTTAGAAACAATTCTCTCCAGCAGATTGAGAAAAGAAAAAGTGGATATGGGTGTTTTAAAAGGGTTGGCCAAAATTTCCGGGGCTATAATGATCGGTTACTTGGCACTGAAAATAGGTGATCTATCTGTGCGAGGAGTATTACCTGCTGTACTTGCCGGAAATCTGGAAGGGAATATGTTCTTGTTAGAAATGGTAGTAGGGGTCATTATTCCTATCCTTATCTGTTTTAGTCCCTGGATTGCCAAGAAGAGCGGTATGGTGGCCTTTACCGGCTGTGCTATTTTCGGCATAGTATTAAGCAGAGTAAATGTAGTTTTCGTGGGCATGTATAATACATTAGGGCCAGGATATGTTCCTTCTTGGATAGAATGGGGTATTACTATAGGTTTATTATCTGCTGTTATTTTGGCTTATACTTTTATTGTAGAAAATTTTGCTGTATTTTCCCCTGCTAAAAAACCTACATCCAAGGAAGAAGGTTATACTGTATCGTTAAGAAAACAAGAAGTAAGTTGGCAAACTTCCAAGTAAAAGTAAAGCATAAAAAATCCCCTTTGTTGAACAAAGGGGATTTTTTTAAGTTGTTTTGAACATATATTTTCTTTTAAAAATCTTGGCTATTTCTACTATAAACAGTGGGGTAAAGCTTAAGAGTATTATAGTAATTAGTTCTTGACCGGTAAGGAAAGTAGTATCGAATATTCCTTGAAGGAAAGGAAGATAGACAACAGCTAATTGCAGGACTATGGAAATCAGGAAAGCATAGACTAAATTACGGTTAGAGAAAACACCAAGTTTAAACAGCGACTGTTCAAAACTGCGTGCATTAAAAGATTGGACTAACTGGGAGAAAGATAATGTCATAAAAGCCATCGTACGGGCTTGCTCTATGCTCTGTCCCCATTGGAGGCCTAACCAGTAAGCCATAAAAGCAAGAAGACCGATAAGGATACCTTGATAAAGAATGGCTAGGCCTACACCACCGGCAAAAACAGTTTCTTTAGGGTGACGTGGCGGTTTATTCATAACGTTTTTTTCCGGTGGTTCCATACCCAGGGCTAAAGCCGGTAATCCATCAGTAACCAGATTCATCCAAAGTATTTGAATAGGGGTTAGAGGGCTCCCCAGACCGAACATTATAGCTGTAAAAATAGCCACTATCTCCCCAGTATTACAGGATAAAAGGTAATGGATAGATTTTCTGATATTTGCGTAAATGGTCCGACCTTCTTCTACTGCATTAACTATTGAGGCAAAATTATCGTCTAAAAGAACCATGGCTGATGCTTCTTTGGCCACCTCTGTACCGGTGATACCCATGGCTGTACCGATATCAGCTCTTTTGAGAGCGGGGGCATCATTTACACCGTCACCGGTCATAGCTACTACATGACCGTGGTCTTTTAAAGCGTCTACAATGCGCAGCTTGTGTTCCGGGGAGACCCGGGCATAGACGGTGGTTTTTTCAACTACCTTTTTAAGCTCTTCTTGGCTCATTTTTTCCAATTGGACACCTGTTAAAACCAGGTCACCTTCTCGCCAGATATCTAATTCTTTAGCAATAGCTAAAGCCGTATCTTGATGGTCACCGGTGATCATCACTGTTTTAATTCCAGCCTTACGGCTAGTAGCTACAGCCACTTTAGCTTCCTCGCGGGCAGGGTCTAAGATGGCAAAAAACCCGATGAAGGTTAGTTCCTTTTCAGCTATTTCAGAAGTGGGGTTATCGGGAATTTCCGGCCATTTGCGGTATGAGATGGCCAAAACCCGTTGTCCTTGTGAAGCTAAGGAGGAATTTACTTTTAGTATTTCTTCATTAAGCTCCGGAGTTAATTCTATTACCCCTTCTTTGGTAAGTACTCTGTTACAGCGGGTTAAGATAATATCAGGAGCTCCTTTTGTATAGGAATAAATTTCGCCGTCTATTTTGTGGAAGGTGGTCATCATCTTCCTGCCTGAATCAAAGGGTATTTCCGCTAATCGGGGATAGGCGGTATCAATTTCTTCTTTAATAAGTCCGGCTTTACCGGCGGCAACTACTAAAGCACCTTCCGTAGGGTCACCGATTACTGTATAACCTTTTTCCGTCTTTTCAATACGGGCGTCACTGTTTAAGATACCGCCCCGCAACATTAACTCTAAGTTTTTATTAGCTAAAGGTGATATTTTATTATCTTTTTCATCGAAAAATTCTCCTTCAGGTTGATAGCCTGTTCCTGTTAGCCGGATAAATTCACCGTCATGATAAATTTGAATCACAGTCATTTCGTTTTTGGTAAGAGTGCCTGTTTTATCGGAACAGATATAGTTGGCTACCCCTAGAGTTTCTACAGCCGGAAGTCTACGGATGATAGCGTTACGGCGGCTCATTCTAGTTACACCTATGGCTAACACAATAGTAACTACTGCCGCAAGCCCTTCGGGGATAGCGGCAACTGCCAAAGCTACGGCGGTCATAAACATTTCCATTAATCCTCCGCCTCGCCATATCCCTACCAGGAAAACTATAAAGACGATTATTCCGGCGGCAATACCTAAAATTTTACCTAAAGTAGTTAACTGCCGTTGTAAAGGAGTGGGTTCAGGGGGAGTTTCTTGTAACATTTGGGCGATTTTACCTAACTCACTATTCATTCCGGTGCCGGTAACTATGGCTTTACCGCGACCACCGGTTACACTTGTACCGCGAAAGACCATATTTTTACGGTCGCCGACAGGTACATCTTCACCTTCAATAACATCCAGGTTTTTTTCTACCGGTACCGATTCTCCGGTCAGAGCAGCTTCGTTGACCATTAAGGAGGCGGATTCAATCAAACGGCCGTCAGCAGGGATAGCATCACCTGTATCTAAAAGCATAATATCTCCTGGAACCAAATCCTCAACCTCAATTTTAGTGACTTTTCCGTCCCGGAGCACTTTGACCATAGCCTTTGTCATTTCTTTTAGAGCTTTGAGGGCTTCTTCGGCTTTGTTTTCTTGCACTACACCTAAGATTGCATTTAATACTACAATGGCAAGGATGACAATAGAATCTGTCCACTCACCTAAAGCCCCGGAAATTATTGCGGCAATGATTAAGATTATTACCAGTGTTTCTTTAATTTGGTCGATGAACATAGAAAGTAGACTACGGGGGGGAGCCTCTTTTAAGGCATTAGGACCATAGGTCTCTAACCTTTTTTGGACTTCTCCCTTGGTCAACCCTGTTTTCAAATTGACATTTAATTTGTTTACGATTTGTGGCAATTCCAGGTTATACCATTTATGTTCCTCCAAGAAAATCACCTCTTTAAGGTTATTTGGATTAGTTTAAGATTAATTTTAGTTTAGGTTTATTATTGTCATTTTTATCCAAAACAAACTTTAATATTAATAAAAAGACCTTTACCTCGACTTCCAAATCAAGGTAAAGGTCTCACTTTAGCTAATAGCTTAGGTAATACCGGGCTATAATAAGCCGACATGACGATATTACCGCCGGATTAACCGGCAAGCTACTCCCCTTTACGAAGATTTTATGTAGTTTTAACTATTATTAATTTATTTTATTATATTTTTCCAAAAGAGGCAAGAGTAGAAAAATAATTAATTGATGTTAAAATGGAACTAAGTAAACTAGATTAGTTTAAATAGTTTACCGACTATTGGGGAGGTATGGATATGGAGAAGAAAAAGCTAATTTTGCCCTTTGTGGGATTATTAATTATTTTGGCAGGGGCTTATTTCTTCTGGCAGACTTATTTAATAGAAGAAAATGAACTAATTCAAGCTACAGGTACTATTGAAGCGACCACTGTGAATCTTAACGCAAAGCTTGCCGGAACCATAGAGGTTTTAAATATAAAACAAGGGGAGTTAGTCAAGAAAGGTGACCTGATAGCAGAATTAGGGCGTAGTGACTTAATCGCCCAACGGGAAAGGGATGAATTAAGTGTGCTTAAAGCCCAGGCTAACTTAGCTGATTTATTGTCGGGAGCCCGGGAGCAGGAAACCAAAGCCGCTCTTGCCGGCATAAATGTTGTAAAGGCTAAACTTGAGCAGGCGGAAGCTGAATTAAGAAGAGTAGAGGCCTTATTTAAGGAAGGGGCTCTTACGGAAGTAGAGTATGAGAAAGCCCAAACTAATGTAGAAATTATTCTTAATGAACTTATGGCTCTTGAAGCTCAATATGAACTTTTAACAGCAGGGAATAGAGCAGAAGTAATTAAAGCCGCACAAATTGAGGTGGAGCGCACCCAAGCTGTATTAAAGTCTACGGAAGCAATGATAGAAGATCTTAAAATATATGCCCCCTTAGATGGTGTAGTTTTGACCAAAAATTATGAATTGGGGGAATATGTTACACCAGGAGCCGTTGTGGCAACTATTGCTAATCTGGAGGATCTATGGATAAAAGTTTATATACCTACTGATGATCTTCCCAAAATTTTCTTAGGCCAAAAGGTTACTTTTACGGTTAGCGGATCACCTAAAATTTTTGAGGGTGTTGTTCAGGAAATAGCTACAAAAGGAGAATTTACTCCCAGAACAATTCAAACGAAAAAAGAAAGAGCAAATGTTGTTTTTGCCGTGAAAATCGGTATTAAGAATGGAGAGGGTATTCTCAAACCGGGAATGCCTGCAGATGTAGTTTTCTCCGGTGGTGATCGTGATGATTAAAGTTAAAGGAGTGAGTAAATCCTTTGGCAGTGTTTTGGCTTTAAAGGAAGTAGATTTAGAAGTAGGTATTCAGGAAATTTTCGGTTTAGTTGGTCCTGACGGAGCCGGTAAGACTACTTTGATGAGGATAATTTGCGGACTTATTGCACCGGAACAGGGTCATGTTCAGATATTAGGCTCTGCTTCGGAAAAATTGGTGAATAGAGAAGATTTTGGGTATATGCCTCAGCGGTTTAGTTTGTATGGAGATTTAACTGTAATGGAAAACATTCATTTCTTCGGGGCAATGTATAAATTAGACAAAGAAACTATAAATGAAAGGGCTAAGGAAATTTTAGAGATTACCAACCTGTTTCCCTTTAGAAATCGTCTCGCTGACAACCTTTCCGGTGGCATGAAACAGAAACTGGCCCTAACTTGTGCTTTGATTACCCGTCCCCGGATTCTGATCTTGGATGAACCCACTTATGGTGTGGATCCACAATCCCGGAAAGATTTCTGGAAAATTCTTTATGACTTAAATAGAGAAGGCATGACCATTTTGGTTTCTACACCCTATATGGATGAGGCTGAACTTTGTACTCAAGTAGCTTTTATGGACAGAGGTCGGATTGTAAAAATAGATTCTCCTCAGGAGCTAAAAAATAAATTTCCCTATACAGTTTTGGAGTTGGTTACTCCTGTAGTGGAAGAGGAAAGTTTGAAAAAATTAGCTCAAGTGGAAGACCTTTATTTTTTTGGTAATCGGTATCATTTGGTACTTAAGGAAACCATGTCTATTGAAGAAATACAATTTATATTGCAACAAGAGGGGTTTGAGGTAAGTTCTCTAAAGACAGTCAGACCTTCTCTGGAAGATGTTTTCGTTTCCTTGGCGGAAAAAGAGGTGGTCTAATGGAATATGTAGTAGAAACCACTAACTTGACTAAAGTTTTTGGAAATTTTACAGCTGTTGATAAATTAAACATTAAAATTAAACCCGGTGAAATATATGGATTTTTAGGACCTAACGGAGCCGGCAAAACAACGGCCATAAGGATGTTGTGTGGTGTCCTGGAACCTACCGATGGTTCAGGTAAAATTTTAGGTTATGATCTTGTTCAGGAAACAGAAAAAATAAAAAGCCGTATTGGTTATATGTCCCAAAAGTTTAGCCTGTATGATGACCTTTCCGTTCTGGAAAATTTAAATTTCTATGCAAGTGTCTACGGTCTTCCCAGGGTAAAACGTGAGGCGCGTATAAGAGAATTGGTAGCAATGGCCGGTTTAACCGGACGGGAAAAGGAGCCGGTGGGAAACTTAAGCGGCGGCTGGAAACAACGTCTGGCTTTAGGTTGTGCTATAATTGCCCGTCCTTCTCTGGTTTTTTTGGATGAGCCTACCAGTGGTGTAAGTCCCACCGGTCGCAGGGTGTTTTTTAATATTATCCAAGGGCTGGCCCGTCAAGGGACTACGATTATGGTGACCACTCACTTTATGGATGAAGCTGAACGGTGTCACAAAATCGCCTTTATTTCTGCCGGCAAACTAATTGCTGTAGATACACCGGATAATCTTAAAAGAAACGCCTTAGAAGGTTTTCTGGTGGAATTAGAACTACCAAGTGCTATGGATAAAATAAAGGATATCGAAAGTTTGCCTTATGTAAAGGAGTGCTCCATTCACGGTCCTTTACTACATGTTTTACTGAAAGAAGAAAGAAATCTCTATGATTTGCAAAGAACTTTGGGCGTAAAACCCCGGCCCATTATACCGTCCTTGGAAGATGTTTTTATTTCTTTTGTTAAAGGCAGCAAGGAAGGTGAAAAAAATGCATAGGATTATTGCCATTTTAAAAAAAGAATTTCTGCAAATGCGCAGGGACCGGATGACCTTAGGCCTTGTTTTCATGATACCTCTGGTGCAATTGTTGCTTTTTGGCTTTGCCATCCAGACAGAGGTAAAACATATTCCTACTGTTGTTTTTGATCAATCTTTAAGCAGGGAGAGCAGGGAATTGTTGGATTCTTTCAGTGCTTCCGGTTATTTTGACATTAAGTATACAGTTAACGGGTATAGTGATGTCAATCGCATGATTGACAGTGGCAAGGCTAAGATAGGGATTATCTTTCCGCCGGATTTTGCGCGAAGTGTTAATAAGGGAGTGTCTGCACAAGTACAAGTATTGGTAGATGCCAGTGACAACATGGTAGCCAATCAGGCAATAGCTATTGCCAATTCTATTGGGTTACTTAAATCTCAGGAAATGCTTGCTCAAAAAGTAAAGATTCTTCCTCCTTATGATATCAGGGTAAGGCCCTGGTATAACCCGGACGGAATTACGGCTTACTATATGGTACCGGCTATTTTAGGTGTGGTGGTTACTATGACCATGGTCCTTTTAACTTCTATGGCCATCGTCCGTGAAAGGGAACGGGGAACTTTGGAGCAGTTAATGGTAACACCTATTAAACCTTTTGAGTTAATGCTGGGTAAGATTTTACCATATATCGTTTTAGGGTACATCCAGATTACCGTAGCCTTGCTTATCGGTGTAACTGTTTTTGACGTTCCCATCAGAGGCAGTTTATTAGAACTATATCTTTTAACTCTCTTTTTCATTACTGCATCCTTAGGTTTGGGAATTTTAATCTCCAATGTAGCCAAAAATCAAATGCAGGCAATGCAGATGGGGTTCTTTGTAATGCTGCCCAGTATCATGCTCTCCGGTTTTATGTTTCCCAGGGATGCTATGCCTCGACTTATATATTATCTAAGTAATCTAATTCCCCTTACGTATTATTTGGATATAATCAGAGGGATAGTGTTAAAGGGAATCGGTTTTTCCTATTTGGTTGGGCAGGTTGTTTGCTTGCTGGTTTTTTCAGTGGTGTTGTTAATTGCCAGTACTTTGAAATTTAAGAAGAAAATTGCTTAGTGACCACGAGTAAAGGTTGAAAAGCAGTGATTAGTGCTTAGGAACTATTTCTCATTGACTAGAGTGTGAGAATGGCAAGGCAAGTTAATTAAAAACGGAGAGACTAGATTATTAAGGGAGGGTTTTAAAATTAGAGAGAGAATTCTTTCAACTATGCAAGAATTATCAAAAGTCAAAGGTTTTTATAGAGTGACCATGGATGAATTAGCTAAAGAGGCGGGAGTAAGTAAACGCACCCTTTATCGGTATTTTCAGGGAAAGGATGAAATAGTCGAAGCCACTTTAGAAAAGTTCATGACAGAAGTAGCCCAAAAAATGGAGGAAATGATTTCTACCCAGGATAAACCGGAAAACATTTTTAGTAACATGCTTGTTATTTTGCATTATGTGGGAAATTATCTGGGCAATCCGGTAATTTTGGCTGATTTACGTCGGCATTATCCACATTATTGGAAAAAGATTGATGAATTTCGCCGGCAAAGGGGACAAGAAATCATTATTTCCAGGTTGTTTTTAGATGAAGAGAATAAAAAGTATATTAGAGATATCGATCTCCGGATTGTAACTACAGCAATTATTGCCGCTATTCAAGCGGTAGCAAATCCTGAATTTATCATTCGTAACAACTTAACTTTTGAGGAAACTATCCGCCAGTTACTGGAGTTTTTTCAACACGGTTTTTTAAAAGAAAATCTTGATATAGATAAATAAAAGGTTTACCTGTTTGTTATAGAGGTGCTTCTAAAATAACATTAAAGAAAGTTAAAGGAAGTATAATGCTTTTTAGGGATGTTATTTGATTTGATTTAGGGTTGACAATTTTTTAGAAGTAACCTAACATAAAATATGTACTGAATTACAGTTTAATAATGAAACGGAATAAGTTTATATGTACCGAAAGGGTACGAGGGAAGTCCGGTGTAAATCCGGCGCGGTTCCGCCACTGTAAGGGGGAGTCCGACTACGATATACCACTGAGGTTAAACCTTGGGAAGGTGTAGAAGGGCTTTGATCCTAAGCCAGGAGACCGACTTATTCTAAGTTCACCGCTATGACCCACGGGTAAATGGGCAGGGGAAGGATTTTTATATTTTTAGGAGTAAAACCTCTGTACTTATTCGTGCAGAGGTTTTTTGTTGTAGAAGTTGCACTAAGAAGGTGAAATTATTATGGAAGAGATCCTTGAAGAATCTTTAGTTAATAGGGAAGGTATAGTTAAAAGTAGCGATTTAGGTACAGTATGGCAGAATGGTCGCTTTTGGCGCAAAGGTATTACTACCGGGACCTGTGCTACTGCCGGCGCAAAGGCTGCCCTTAAGTTTTTATTAACAGGAGAAAAAGTTTCTGAAGTTGCTGTAAGACTTCCTTCAGGACAGCTATTAATGGTTCCCGTTAAGGACTTAGGTGGTGATCAGAATACAGCCTGGTGTACGGTAATTAAAGATGGGGGTGATGACCCGGATATAACTACAGGGTTGCCTATAGTAGCCCAGGTTCAAGTGCAAGAGAGCAGGGAAATACAAATAGTAGGGGGGCCGGGGGTAGGTCAAGTAACTAAACCAGGTTTACCTGTTCCTCCAGGACAGGCGGCAATTAATCCGGTTCCGCGAAAGATGATTAAGGAAAATGTGAGAGAGGTGTTGGGTCGAGACCTGGGAGCTATCATCAAAATCAGTGTTCCCGGAGGAGAAAAGATAGCCTTAAAAACTTTAAACCCTCAGTTAGGAATAATAGGCGGAATTTCGATTCTGGGAACCAGTGGTATTGTAGAACCTATGTCGGAAGAAGCCTTTCGAGACTCTCTGGCAGTTCGGGTTAGACAAATTAAGGCTCTGGGTGCAGATACTTTAGTCTTAGTACCCGGAAAAATAGGGGAAAAAGCTGCCGCAGAAAAATATAATATAGCTCCCCAATTGATTGCCCAGATGAGTAATTTTGTAGGGTTTATGTTAGAACAAGCTCAAAAAGAAGGATTCCAGGAAGTTCTTATACTAGGTCATTTGGGAAAAACAGTGAAGCTGGCGGCGGGTATTTTTCATACCCACAGCCGTCAGGCAGACGGCCGCTTAGAAACCATGGCTGCTTATTTAGGGACTTTAGGTGCAACCGGTTCTCTGATTCAAGAAGTGTTAGACCAAACCACAACAGAAGGGGCGGTAACTTTGATTAAAAATGCCGGTTTTTCTGAACTTTTTGATCTCCTGGCGGAAAAAGGAGAAAAAAGGTGTAAACAGTTTTTAAAAACCGATTCTCTGGAAATAGGGCTGGTAATGACTGATTTGCAGGGTAACCCTCTGGGGATAAGTTCAGGAGCCAAAAGGTTAGGAGGTAAACATAGATGGCATATCCGGTAAAAGTGATTGGAATTGGCCCGGGTAGCCCTGATTTTCTGTTGCCCCAGGCTTTAAAAGAAGCGTCCCTTTGCAGTGTTTTGATAGGTTCGGCCCGTGCCTTACAGCTCTTTCCTACTGAGGGGAAAGAAACCAGGTTAATTGATAAAAATTTAAAGGAACTTTTAACCTATATCCAGCAAAAGAGAAGCTCTGAGCTGGTGGGAATCTTAGTATCAGGGGACCCGGGTTTCTATAGTTTATTGGCCTATTTAAAAAAACATCTATCTCCTGGAGAATTGGAGGTTATTCCGGGGATCAGTTCTTTACAGGTGGCCTTTTCCCGTCTGCGTCTAACCTGGCAGGATGCCCAGTGGCTAAGTTTACATGGCAGGCCTTTAGAGAATCTCTTACCTTATTTAAATAGTAAAAAAACTTTAGGACTATTGGTTGACAAAAACTGTTCCCTTGGGGAGATAGTCAGAATGTTAAATAAAGCGGGAATTTGGCGAATTCATGTTTGTGGTAATTTAACTTATCCCGATGAGTTTATCCTAACCTTTAATTCCCAGGAAAAGGTACCCAGGGTAGATTTAGAAAATTGTGTGCTGGTGGTGGAACCGGATGAAGGAAAATAAAAGTTATTGGTTAAGGCAGGTGCCGGGTATCCCTGATGATTGTTTTCACCGGGGTAAAGTACCCATGACCAAAGAGGAAGTCCGGGTAGTCACCTTAGCCAAAGGGAAATTATTTCCGGAGGCTATTGTTTACGACATTGGGGCAGGAACCGGTTCTTTGTCCATTGAAGCTGCCCTTTTAGCTTATGAAGGGCAAGTCTGGGCTTTTGAACGCAAACCGGAAGCTGTAGAGTTGATTAAAAAGAACAGGGATTTTTTTCAGGTGGATAATTTACATATTTTAGCCCAAGAAGCACCGGCAGGCCTAGCTGATTTACCTGAAGCCGATGTAATCTTTTTGGGAGGCAGTGGCGGTCGCCTGGGAGAAATTTTAGAGTTATGTTTACTGAAGTTAAAACCACAAGGAAGAATAGTGGTCAATGCCATTACCAATGAAACGCTACAAAGAACATTAGATTTTTCGCAAGCCCAAGATTTAGCTTATGAAGTAGTTACAGTAGCCGTTACCAGAATGGAAAAAATAGGCAGTTACCATATGTGGAAAGGTCTTAATCCGGTGCAGATTATTACATTAACAAGAAAATGAATAAGGAGAAAAGCTTATGGTAGGTAAATTGTACGGTATTGGAGTGGGTCCAGGTGACCCGGAGTTAATCACATTGAAGGCAGTGAAAATTTTAGAAAATATTGAGGTGGTCTGTGTACCTCAGGCTAAAAAAGGCAAACCCAGTTTAGCTTTAAATATCGCCGCTAAGTATTTACCGGAAGAAGTGAACGTTTTAGAGCTTGTTTTACCTATGACAGAAGAAAAAAATGAATTAGAAAGCTCCTGGCAGGAGGCGGGGGCGCAGATTTTAACTTATTTGGAAAAAGGAATGGATGTGGCCTTTTTAACATTAGGTGACCCTTCTCTCTACAGTACCTTCAGTTATGTGAGTAGGGTTGTTAAAAGCTTGGCTCCTCAGGTAGAAGTGGAGGTTATTCCTGGGATCACATCATATTCTTTAGCTGCGGCGAAGACAGGAGTATCTTTAGCTGAAAAGGACGAGTCTTTATTGATTGTGCCGGTAGGCAGCCAAGAGGAATTATTGGATGGTTTAGAGAGAAAACATAATGTGGTTTTAATGAAAGTGTCCCGGGATTTTGATTTTATACTGGAGGCTTTGGAAAAAAGCAACCGCTTAGAAAATTCTTATTTTGTTTCCCGGTGCGGCCAAGAAAAAGAATACATCACAAAGGACATAAAAAAATTAAAAGGGCTAAAAATTGATTATATGTCTTTGATTTTAAGTAAGAGAGAGGAAAAGGGGGAAACAAAATGATTTACTTTGTGGGGGCAGGTCCCGGTAATGTGGAGCTGATTACGGTTAAAGGGGCTAAGCTTTTAGGTAAAGCGGACGTAATCATCTATGCAGGTTCTTTAGTGAATAAAGAATTATTAACTTTAGCGAAAGAAGAGGCGGAAATCTATGACAGTGCTTCTTTAACTTTAGCAGAAGTTTTGGAAATAATGGTAGAAGCCGTTCGTAACAACAAAACAGTAGTCCGTCTTCATACCGGTGACCCTAGTCTTTATGGTGCAATCCAGGAACAGCTAGACTATTTACATAGTTTAGGAATTGCCACAGAAGTAGTCCCAGGGGTGAGTTCTGCTTTCGCCGCTGCGGCCAGTATTCAACGAGAATTAACTTTGCCGGAAGTAAGCCAAACGGTTATTTTTACCCGTGTTTCGGGAAGGACTAAGGTTCCGGAAAAAGAGAGCTTGATTAAATTAGCCGGTCACCAGGCCACTATGGCTATCTTTTTAAGTGTGCACCAGATAGAACAGGTGGTAGATCAACTTTTGCAAGGAGGCTATACACCCACTACCCCGGTAGCGGTTATTGAAAAAGCCTCCTGGCCGGAGGAAAGGATTGTCCGGGGAGAATTACAAGACATTGCTGAGCAAGTAAAAGAAGCGAAGATTACAAAAACTGCCATGATTTTAGTGGGAGATGCCGTGGCGTCTACCAATTACGCACTCTCTAAGCTTTATCATCCCGAGTTCAGTCACGGATTTCGGAGGGCTAAAAATTGAAACTGGCTTTGTTTACTCTCAATGACCAGAGTTTAAAAATTGCCGAAAAAATAGCCCGTGATCAGAAATATAAAACTAGGATTTTCCAGGGCAAAGAGGAGTACAGTTCTTTTTCTCAACTGGTAGCCAGTGTCTATAAAGATTATGAAGGCTTAGTTTTTATTATGGCCACGGGAATAGTAGTGCGGACCATTGCCCCTCTTTTACAAAACAAAGCAGAAGACCCGGCTGTTTTAGTCATTGACCCTCAAGGGGAATTTGTAATCAGCCTGCTTTCAGGTCATCTGGGAGGAGCAAATAAATTGGCCAAAGAAATTTCCCATATCTTAAAGGCCCAACCGGTAATAACTACGGCTACTGATGTCTTAGGAAAAAAATCGGTAGAAGAGTGGGCTCAACATTTTAATTTAAAAATTGTTAATTTAGAAGGGTTAGTCAAGGTAAATGGCGCTTTGGTCCGGGGAGAAAAGATAAATGTTTTTACTGAGATAGATCCTGAGTATTTTCGAGAATATCCTTTAACCGATTCTGATAAAATTCAATTTTACCCTGTGGCTTTCTTAAACCGGGAGGTAGTACCTGGTGGCGTTTGTCTATCCATAAGTAAAGACAACCGGCGGGATTTACTTAATAAAGCCGATTTGCAATTGGTAGCTGGCAATCTGGTGGTAGGGATAGGCTGCCGGCAGGGAACCTCACGGGAAAAGCTAAAGGAATTTTTGACAGATGTATTTAGTGAAGCGGGGTTGAGCCTGGCTAATGTTAGAAAATTGGTTTCTATTGATGTAAAAAGGGAAGAAAAAGGATTAATTGCTTTAGCCAAAGAATTGGGAGTATCTTTAGAATTTTTTACGGCTGAAGAATTAAAGGAATGTTTGAAAGAAAATAAGCATTTAGGCTTTAGTTATTCAAAATTTGTAGAAAAAACAGTAGGAGTTGGTGCTGTATGCGAACCGGCAGCCTTAAAGGGGAGCCGACAGGGAAGGTTATTGATAGGAAAGAGGTCCAGGGAGGGAATGACCCTGGCAGTTGTAGAGGAAAAATTGCCGTGGTGGGTTTAGGCCCTGGAGACCCTAAGTATTTAACCATTCGAGCTCAAGAGGTTATTGAGGAAGCAGATGTTATTGTAGGTTATAAAACATACATGGATTTAATTAAACCTTTGCTTAAACAGCAAGTGATTGAGGAATCCGGGATGCGGAAAGAAATCCAGCGGGGAAAACGGGCTATTGAGTTAGCCCTTTCCGGAAAAAAAGTGGCTGTAATAAGCAGTGGAGACCCGGGGATTTATGGTATGGCCGGGGTTATTTTAGGTTTACTGGAACAGGATGTGGAAAAAGAAAGAATTGAAGTAGAGGTAGTTCCCGGTGTTTCTGCTGCTAATGCAGCCGCGGCAGTAGTAGGGGCACCTTTAATGCATGATAATGCTTATATCAGTTTGAGTAATCTCTTAACACCTTGGTCTGTAATTGAGAAAAGGTTGGATCTAGCCAGTGCGGGGGATTTTGTGATTACTTTGTATAATCCCAAAAGTAAAGGTAGGCCTGACTTAATCAATAAGGCCCAGGAAATAATTTTAAAACATCGTAATCCGGAAACACCGGTGGCCGTGGTTCGAAATGCCAGGCGTGAAGGAGAAAGCTTTGTTTTGACTACACTTAAAGATTTTACCCAGGAAGAAATAGATATGTTTACTGTAGTCATTATCGGTAATTCGCAGAGTTATATTGCCGACGGTCGTCTGATCACTCCCCGGGGGTATAACATATGATCCTGGTTTTAGGGGGAACAACTGAAGGAAAAAAACTGGCGAAAAATATTCAGGATACAGGGCGAAAAGTCTTATTAACAACCGTTTCCCCCTATGGAGGATTATTAGGACAGGAGGAAGGGGTAAGAGACGTAAGAAGTAAGGCCTTAACTTCCATGGAGTTGGAACAGGTATTGCTCCAAGAGAAAGTGGAAAAAGTGGTGGATGCCACTCATCCTTATGCGGTGCAAATTTCTATAACTGCTATGGAGGTTTGTGAAAAATTACAAGTTCCTTACGGACGTTTTGAAAGAGAAACTGTGATGTTGCCAAAACATCCATTACTGATAAAGGTTTCCGGTTATGAAGAAGCTGTAGAGAGATTGGCTACTCTAGGGGAGAATATTTTTCTTACTATCGGGAGCCGTAACTTGGCCATATTTTGTAAAGCACCTGTATTAAAAGGAAAAAGGATAATCGCCAGGGTTCTTCCGGAACCGGAAGTTTTAAAAAATTGCCGGGAATTGGGGCTGATGCCTGACCAGGTGGTGGCATTACAAGGTCCTTTTTCTAAAGAAGCCAATCTTTGGATGTTTAGACATTTTCAGGCACAAGTAGTTGTCACGAAAGAAAGCGGTAACGTAGGAGGATTTCTCAGTAAATGGGAAGCCTGCTTAGAGTTAGGTTTACCACTGGTTGTGGTAGCAAGGCCAAAACTTAATTATCCGCGACTTTTTACTAATTGGGAAGAAGTTTTACATTTTATAAATGAGGTGGAAAATTAATGGGAAGAGGAATAGTAATCTTAGGGCATGGAAGCAGAGCCCGGGTCTGGGAGGCTAATCAGTTATTGCTCCAGATTGTAGAGAAATTTAAACAGAAAACCGGTGAGCAAAATGTTAAACCGGCATATATGAATGTTAAATCAGGCGGGCCTACTTTAGAGCAAGCCATTGAGGAATTAATCAGGGAAGGTTTTACGGAAATTGTGGTGGCACCTTGGTTTCTAACAGATGGTTTACATATCCGGGAAGATATTCCGGAAATAATAGACTCCATTAAAGAAAAATATCCGGAAGTTCAGATTGCTTTAGCTAAGCCTTTAGGGGCAGATAATAGATTAGTTGATATATTGATTGAACGGATTGGGGAGGTTAGTTGATGAATATGGATATAATAACCAATCCCCAAGCTATTGAACGGAAAAGTATGGATATTATTGAGAGTCTGGCAGATTTAAGTAAGTTTACTTCTCAAGAGAAAAGTATCGTGAAAAGGATTATCCATACTACCGGTGACCCACAGTATTCTACCCAGGTTAAGTTTCATCCTGAGGCTATCCAGTTAGGATTGCAGGCTTTGAAAAGGGGAGCTTCTATTTTTACAGATGTA
>ENA-OWOZ01001872-OWOZ01001872.1-bioreactor-metagenome-genome-assembly--contig:-NODE-1872-length-17475-cov-5.943039_pt1 | contig 17475 bp, 10 predicted proteins | sample MGYA00238140_ERZ651804 | MGnify/ENA primary metagenome ERZ651804 (study PRJEB26910, sample SAMN07631232) | bioreactor metagenome | isolation source: Switchgrass digestor | place: USA: Dartmouth... | reverse complement strand
TTAATAATTTTTGGTCTGGCAACTATATCATTAATTAGATTGATAAAAGTAGCATTAGAAGGTGAAAAAACAGATAACCAATAGTTAAGGTGCATTCACAATTATTAACAGATATTAACCAATAATAATCATTATTAACCATTATTACTGATTATTAACCATTATTAAATCTTAATAAGTGTGTTATAAACATGTTTAATAGCGGTTAATAATGGTTAATAACGGTTAATAACGGCTAACAATAGTTAATAACCATTGTTAGTGGTTATTAATGGACATAAACTGTTAAGGGCTATTACTAACAATTATTAATCTTCTGAAGCATATTGGAGTTGATTTTCCTAATTATTTAATTCGTGTCAAAAAAAATCGCTATAGAGGATGACTATGCTATAAGTAAAATAAATAAAAAGAATAAAATAAAAAGAAATAGAAAGAAATTGATATAAAATCACAACAGGGTTATATAGGGTTAAATCAGTATAAATCGGTTAAAATAGACTTTTTTAAAATAACCATTTTGTTTTTAAACGTAAAACGGTTATTTTTTTACTCAATTTTCGATGTGCTCCTAAAATAAATATAAAATTAAATCAATGAAAAACCTACAAAAATAAATAAAATAGATTTAATGAGGAAAAAGGAGAAAAAATTTGAATAAAGGAGATAAAAAATCTAATGTTCTGTAATCATAGGAATTTATACGAAGAAGAATAATTTTGGTGGTTATTAAAACGTCATTTTAAAAATTCCAGCAATAAAAAAAAGATTGCTGGAATTTCTTTATTAAAAAGGGTATAATCATAATTAGTACATTGCAGATTGGAGGGATTTTTATGCAAGACATAAAAAGAAGAATTTATGAATTAGCGAAGAAACATAAATCAGCAGTTAATGTAGAGATATTAGCAGATACGCTTTTTTATAGATTAACTATTATTCGCTTAGGAGAAGAGGATAATAACATGTGGTGGGAATCTTGTATATTAGGTGAAGTAGGCAGAAGAAACTTAGAAAAATTCTTCCCTAATACTTTCTATAAACAGCGATATGACATTGCAAGGAAAATTATTGCTGAAAAAGAGAATAGAGAAATTCCTGAAAAAAGATTTATTACGTTGTTTAATTTTGGATACGAGTTTGAATCCAAAATATTTACTCCGTTTATTAATGAAGTTACAAACTCTGATGGTTGGCAAGAAGTACTAGATATGATTGAAAATATTAAGGAAGAAAAGTTTACAAGTCCATGGGCTAGGGAATTTTTTAATCTACCTAAACTTCCAGTTTATACTCTTAATGATAAAAATGCCATAGAATTAGGCAGCATAAGCGAAACTTTTTATAGGAATAAAGAAAGTTTTGATGATACAATAAAATCATTTATATCAATCTATGATTTATGTACCATAGGAAGAGTTGTAATTCCATACTATAAGAGAAGGATGGCTATATAATGGTATCAAAGGATTACAGAGCGAGTATTAAAGTAGTAGGTACTGTTTTACCAGATGCAAAACTAATATTAAAAAAGTACCTTGAATTAAAAGATTTAGAACTTTTAAGAAAAGAGGTACTTGAGAATAATTTAATATTAAAAACTTCAAGACGGCGAGCAGAAACGATATTTTATGAGTTAAGAAAGAGATATTTATATGATCAATTAGATGGATATAATGAGAATTCATTTATCTATTTTTTGAAAAAAATTGATTCAGATAGTATTATTAATCTCCTTCTATATTACTATTTGTGTAAAGAAGAAAGAATTATATACGAATATATTGTGAATTTAGTATATGAAAAATTTAATAATGGCTCTCTAGGGATAAGTTCAGCAGATACTACAAAGTTTATTTTAGATATTGCTAAAAAAGATGAGAATGTATCTAAATGGTCAGAAAGAACCATAAATGATGTTCGTTCAGGTATGATGGGAGTATTAAAGGAATTTGGTTTTATAAATAGTAGGATAAGACCTAGATTTAATAAGCCATTTATTCCTTCAATTATTTTTTACTATGTTTTATATATGAATAGAGACAGCATTAAAACTATTGAAGATGTATATAGATGCAAGGATTTCCATTTATTTTTGTTGTTAGAAAATGACATTAATATATTGCTTGAAGAGGCATATAGAAATGAAGTCTTAGATTTTGGTAGAGATGAATCTAGAACTTTAATATATAAATATAAAGATATTAAGGAGATAATAGATGACTATGTTAATGGAGAAATACAATAAATTAATTGAGTTAATTAACAATGATAACCTTGCTTGGGTGAGACATTCGGGAGTTCCTTTTGTCATTTGTCCATATAAAAAAGAAGAACATAAAGATGTTATATATATAATAAACAAATTACAACAGGAAATAGAATCATACCATATAGAATTAATAAATATGGAGCAACTTATATTTGACATTATAGAAGAGTATGAGACCATAGATGGCGTTATCGAATTAGAAAGGTCAAAAGAAGACATTGACATAGTTGAGGAATTAGGAGAGTTTTTATTAGAAAAAGTAAGGTATTACTTTATATCTAAGGCAAAAGAAATAGGTCCTAAAGGAAGAATATTGGTAACTAGGGTAGGAGCAACGGCAGTATACTTTAATTTTATAAGATTACTTTCTTATTTAGAGGGAAGGGTACATATCCCAATAGTTTTCTTTTATCCAGGAAGTTATGACAGATTTTCAGTAACCTTACTAGACAAATATAAAGAAACAGCCCTTAGGGCTTTAATAATATAGGAAGGGGTTAAGAGCATGTTAATTAAAGATCTATTTAGAGATTCTATAGAAAGATACATAAATCCAGTAATTAAAGTACAGGAAGACGATATTAATGTGGCTAAACGGGAACTACAAGAGTATGTTATTACAGACCAGTTAAGAGAGCATTTTAAGGAATGTCTGGACAAATACCTTAATGATAAAAACAAGGTAGGATATTGGATTTCAGGATGGTTTGGTTCAGGTAAATCACATTTCTTAAAGATTTTTGGTTACCTATTAGAAAACCATCAATTTGATGATTGTTCTGCTGCTGATATATTTATCAGAAGAGACGAAACTAATACTTTAAAAAAATATATAGAAAAAATAAATGAGACTTATAAAACTACAGTAGTAATGTTTGATATTTTAGAAGAAGCAGCAAAACTAGAAGGTAAAGTTGAACCTATAGAGCAAACTATTTATAAACAATGGTTAAGTAAAAGAGGATTTTATACAGGAAAACTTTGGATTGCGGAGATGGAGAAAGAATTGTCAGATGAAGGAAAATATGAAGAATTTGTACAAACCATTGAAGAAATAAGTAATAGAAAATGGGAGGATATTAGGCCAACAAGGATAGGCCAAAACTATATTCAAAGAGCATTAGTTAAGGTATTACCAGAACAAATTCCTACTGAATCAGTAGCGAAGGATTATATTGAAGATCTTCAGAGAGGAAAGAGTATTTCTGCGTCAATTTTGGCAGATGAGTTATTGAAGTATGTTGAAGAACTAGATAAACAAAATGGACTAAATAATAGATTGTTTGTAATCGTAGATGAAATAGGGCAGTATATTTCAGCAAATCCAGAGGTAATAGGATATTTGCAAGCCATAGAAAGTACATTTGCTAGAAAGGGCAAAGGGAAACTTTGGATTGCAGTATCTTCACAGAATAAGTTGGATCAATTAACAGAGCAGTATTTAAAGACTGAGGATGAGGTAAATAAAGTAATCGATAGATTTGAAGTAAGAATACATTTAACTCCAGAAAACTTAGACAAGGTTATAAACGAAAGAGTTTTAAAGAAAAAGCCAGAAGTAATAAAAGATATAGACAGATTATATGAGAAAAATAAGGGAAAGTTATCATCAATTTTAGAGTTCAAAGATTTCAAAAAGTATATGCCTAAACTAAATAAAGAAGATTTTATAAATACTTACCCTTTTCTGCCTTATCATATAAGGTTAATTCAACCTATTTACTATAATGTTATCTCTAAATCAAAAGTTAACAAAAAACTAGGCGGAACTAATAGAAGCATGATTAAAGCAACTCAAGGCATTCTTATTGACACTAATATTAATATGAAAGATAAGAATATTGGTGAATTAGTAACTTTAGATATGTTCTTTGAACAAGCAAAAGAATTTATAGACGATCAAATCCAGATAAGTATTAAAGATGCAGAACAACTGGATCCAAACAATGGAGAACTATTAGTAAAGATTTTAAAAGTCCTTTATTTATTAGATAATGATGATAAATTACAAAAGGACGTAGATACTATTGCAAAATTAATTATTAACAATGTCGATGATGATTTTATTGACACTTTAGAAAGGGTTAAATCTAGTCTAGATACCTTATATAAGCATGGCTATGTAGAAAGAGATGCACACGGAAACTATAAGTTTATATCACCTGAGGAACAGAGTTTTAGACAAGAAGCCATTTCAAGACTAAAAGAAATTGGTGTTAGAGATGTAAATAAAAAAATAAAAGAAGTAATTGATGAATTATTTACTATAACAAGAATAAATTACAAAAATATTAGACCATTTGATATACAAATAACTATTGATGATGAGGTTAGGAATAGCAGAGGTTTAGTATGCCTTAATTTGAATAGTGTGATGCAATCCTCGGATGAGTTAAGAAAACAGCAGCATCTTTTGAAAAGTATTGGAGATAGCAGAAATATTTATTGGTATGCAAAGTATGACAGCACAATAGACGAAGACATGCAGCAATATTTAATCTTTAATAAAATAATAGATGAATATAGAAGGAAGTGGGGGTCAGACGAAGATAAGAGTTATTTCTTAAGAAAAGAAGAACAAAAAAATTTAAAATTATATGAAGATATAAAAGAAAAGATCAAAAAGTCTTTTATAAACGGGACTTATATATATCAAGGAAAGGAATTCCCTATACCAAATAAAAGTGATATAAAGTCTATATTTGAAGATATTGCTAGTCTTGCAATACCAAAGGTATATCATAGGTTTGATGCGGTAGGAGTCAAGATAACAAAAGAAGATATTCAGAGTATTTTTAAGGGAAATCAACTATCTATTGACTTAAGTGGATTAAACCTTATACAGGATACCAATGTAAATGCAGAGTCTGCTGTATTAAAAGAAGTTCTAAATGAAGTAAAAACAATAAAAAATAAGTATGGACAGTGTGTAGGAAAAGATTTGTTAAGTGTATTTGATAATGAGCCATATGGCTGGGCTTCGGAAGCAGTGCGCCTTTTTACAGCGTTATTATTTAAAAATGGGAATATAGAACTTAATTATGAAGGCAAAGATTTTCTTGATTATAATCAATCAGGAGTAAGAGATATATTTGAAAATGAACCTAATTTCAGAAAGGCAATTTTCAAATTGGCAGTAGTAGTTGATGCATCCACTAGGCAAAAATGTCAGGATATTTTGATGAATATGTTTAACAAGAAATCTGAAGATACACTAGTTGAGTTATATATAAATACAAGAAATGTATTGATAGACTATAGAAATAATATCTCAGCAATGAAAGAAATAATATCTAGTAATGATTTAGCCTTTAAAGATTCAATAGATAAGTTAGATGAAATTTTTAAAACCATATTGAAATCAAAGACACAAGGTGAAACTATAAATAACTTTGTTCAAAAAGCCTTAGAATATGAACCTTTATTATCAAAGTATAAAAAGTTGAAGAGTTTTATTGATAATGGAAACTTAAAAGAATATAAGAAAATGAAGTATTTCTTAACTAATGTATGGATAATTGAATTAGACCGTAATGATGAAAATATAGAAACTAAAGAAAAAATATTTGCTCAAATAATGAATGATTTAAAGAGTGAATCATTTGTAGATTCATGGCCTAATGTTAGAGATAATTTTTATAAACTCTACGACCCATATGTAAAAGAATATATAAAAACGCATGAAACTCTGTATAAAGTTTACAATGAGAAAATTGAAGAAATGAGAAAAAATAAGAGTTTCTTAAACCTAAAAAGTGAAATAGCAAAAGGATATATATTAAGTGTATTGACTGATAAACTATGTTCTCATAGTATTTCTAAATTTGAAGTTCCATGTCCTAATTGTAGAACCTTTATTAGGGATATGAAAACAAGTATTGATGCAGTAGATGTTTATTATGAAAAAGCCATGAACAAGTTATATGAATATCTTAATAAACAAATTGAGGAAGAAAGAAAAGAGAGTGAGGTTGAAGATCCACAACCTGTAATTAAGCATATTAGTACAAGCAGTTTTCCTAAAAATGTGCTTCTTAGAAACCCAAAATCTGTAAAAGGTTATGTAAAAAGAATTGAGAAACAATTAATGGAAGAGATTAGTGCTGGGAACAGCATAATGATCGAATAAGGGGTGGGTTCATTGAATTCAGAACAAAAAAAGGCTATTAAGTCTACTATATTAGAGTGCCGGGATATATTAGAAAAAGATATAGAACAGGTTTTAATAAATTATGGTATCTATATAAACAAAGACTGGGTCAATTTAAGGGATTTGAAAAACTTAACTGAGGAACAAGAGAATAATAGAAAGAATATAGAAAAGGCAATTGAAAAACTTGAAAAAGGTGGATTTAAGAGAGATAAAGCAGTTATAGAATATATTAAGGAAGTATCATATACCTATCTAAATCGCCTAGCAGCACTTAGAGTTATGGAGGTAAGAGGACTTATTGATGAGATTTTAGTACCTCGAGTTGAATATGGTAATAAGTCATTTATTAATTCAAGATTCTATGAGGTTGCTAGAGAGTTTTGTAAGTATGAAACGGATGGTGGATTAGGATACCTATTAAATATAATGTTTAATGAGATCAGTGAGGAGATAAAGATTTTATTTAATACAGAGGATGAATATTCTTTTATAACCCCATCAAGTGCAAGTTTATTAAAAGTAATAGAACTTTTATGTACAAATATTGATGAGGATTCATGGAGACAAGATGAAATTATAGGTTGGATTTACCAATATTTTAATGATAAAGAAAAAGATGATGTATTTGATAGACTTTACAATAAAAAGCAAAAAATTTATGTAGAAGACATTCCTGCTGCAACTCAATTATTTACGCCAGACTGGATAGTTGATTGGATTGTAGATAATTCAGTAGGTTCATTATGGGATGAAATAAAACAAGGTAAAAGAGAAAATAAAAAAGTAGAAGATATTAAACTATTAGATCCCTGTTGTGGAAGTGGTCATTTTTTAGTAAAGGCTTTTGATTTGTTTTATGAGATGTATGTAGAGGAAGGGTTATATACGAAAGAAGAGATACCTTATAAAATACTTGAAAATAATTTATACGGAATAGATATAGATTTAAGAGCAGTTCAGTTGACAAGTTTAATATTATTTATAAAGGTTAAATCATCCTTAAAAGAAAATGGATTCAATACAAACACTAAGGGCAAACTTTCGGTTAACTTAGTATGTGCTGATGCTATTCTATTAAATGGAAAGAGACTAGAAGAGTTAAAAGAAAAACATAAAGATAATAAGCCTATATTAAAAATGATAGAAATTATTTATGAGGAATTTGAAGATGTTAGACTAAAGGGAAGCCTTATCCAACCAGAGAAGAAGTTATTTCCATTATTTGAAGAATATAAAAATAGGATTGCTTTGAGAGAATTAAGTAAGGTAAAGAAGACTAAGAAAAATCAAACTAAAGGGCAACAAAATCTATTAGAAGAAACAAATGAAATTACTTTTTCAGAATATAAATCTCAAAGAAATTTTTCAAAAGAAGAAAGAGAACTAATGATTAGTTTAGATGCGATTTATAGTGAGGCTATTAGAGCAAATGATATATCAAGGCAGTTGTTTGCTAGTGAAGCAAAAAAATCAGTTAAATTAGTGGATATATTTATGAAACAATATGATGTAGTTGTAACGAATCCACCTTATATGGGGAAAAGAAGTATGAATGATAAATTAAAAAAGTTTGCAGATGAGAATTATAAAATTAGTAGTTATGACTTGTATTCTCTATTTATAGATAGATGTCTAGAATTTATACCAAAAAGTGGACTGCTGGGTATGATAACTCAACAATCCTTTATGTTTATTAGTACCTATGATAAATTTAGAGATAAGTTATTATTAAATTATAGATTAAGAAAAGTTGTTCAACTTGGCTCAAGAGCATTTGATGATATATCTGGTGAAAAAGTTAATACTGTTATGTTTATTTTAGAGAGAAATTCCAAAGAAAAGGATGGAGAATACTGTAGGTTAGTTAATTATGGATCTTCTGACCTGAAAAAAGAAAATTTAGCAAAGCAAGAAAATTGGTATAACTGTAACCAAAACGAATTTGCAAAAATAGAGGGTAAACCTTTTGTATTCTGGATTTCTGATAATATGAGAGAATTATTTGATAAAAATAAATCCTTAGGTGATGTAGTATATATTAAACAGGGATTAGCGACAGGTGATAATGGAAGATTTGTGAGATTCTTCTGGGAAGTTGATAGTGGGAAAATTGGTGTTAAATGGGAGAGATATTGTAAAGGAGCAGGGTATAGACAGTACTATGGAGGCATAAATAGTATAGTATTATGGGAGGAAAACGGTAGAGAAATAAAAAGTTTTATAGATCCTCAAACTAAAAAACTAAAGTCTCGTCCTCAAAATGAAGAATATTACTTCAAAGAAGGTATAACTTATTCACTGATAGGAAGCGGAGGATTTAGTGCTAGATATTTACCTGAAGGATGCATATTTGATGTTGGCGGTTCATGCATATTTCCTAAAAGTGAAGATATTAGTATATATTATCTTTTAGGATTACTTAATACTGAGTTCGTTAATTATATACTCGGATTGTTAAATCCAACTTTAAACTATCAAGTAGGAGATTTAAAAAGAGTGCCATATGTTAAGCCAAGCAAAGAAATAAAAGAAAAGGTAGAGTGTTATGCCAAAAAGTGTGTTGCCATCTCCTATAAGATTGAATCATTCGATGAAAATTCAGTTGATTTTAAAATGCCAGAACTGTTATTAAACAAAGATTCAACTATAATCGACAGTTTTATAAATTATATATCAAATATGTACTTGATGAAAGTAGAATATTGCTATTATAAGTACAAAATTGAGATATTGATCAGGGAACTTTATAAATTAAATGATGAAGATATAAATGCAATTAGAAAAGAATTAGGGGATTTACCCCTTGAAATTAAAATAACGCAGGATATCAAAGTTTTTAATTATCCTTTTGACAATGAAATTTTAGACTTTATTAATAATATTAAAAATACCGATAAGGCTGTTTTTACTGATGAAAATAGTAAAAAAGAATTATTAAATGATTTTATTGATGGGGAAGATCTATATGTTTTATCAAAAAAATATAAAATAAATCCATTAGATATTGCAAATGATTTGCTTGACAAAAACATATATACCAATAAACATATGAAAAAATATGTAGAAAAACTTTTGTCATTTTATATTGGTATGATTTTAGGAAGATATAACTTATTTACAATAGATTTTAAAGAAGATGGTATTTTACCAATAGATAGTTCAATATATTCTCAAAGTCTATTGGAAAAAATCTATGAGGCCATAGAAGTAACATTTGGAAAAGAAAATGCGGATATAGTAATTGATGAGATTGAAGAAATACTAGGTAAGAATATTGAAGAGTATATGATAAAAGATTTCTATGAAACTCATATTAAAATATTTGAAAAACGTCCAATATATTGGCATATTTGCAGCCCTAAAAAAACATTTAATTGTTTTGTTTATTATCACAAACTTGATGATGATACTTTGTACAAGGTTAAGAGTATCTATCTTAAACAAATGATAGATAGGTATGAAGAAGATCTAAAGTATTATACTAATCAGTTAATTGAGGCAAAGACTAAAGGTAATAACAGTAAAGAAAAAGATTTTAAAGATAAATGTAGTGACTTGGAAGTAAAATTGGAAGATTTGTATATTTTAGATAAAAAAATAATGGAGATATTGCCATACAAGCCTGATATAGATAAAGGGGTATTATATAATATAATACCTTTAGAACCTATACTTGCAAGCCCTATATCAACTAAGAAAGAAAGAGAAGACTACTACAAAGAGGTAGGAAAGCAATGAAAACACCATTTTATAAATTGATACAAGCAGATATAAACGAAAAATTTAAGAACTCAAATATTGTCATATGGTATGATTGTAAGAATGAATTCTTACAGGAATTTAATTTATATGATGAGCAAGGAGTCAATAAAATTGCCTTTGAAGGTAGTTTTATTGAACTCCGCTATAAAATACTATTGGCAGATAGTGAATTATCGAAAAAATGGCTTATATATTCTAATGTAGAGAACCGACAGGGATTTCTAACCGAATTTGAATTTTTTGGAGATACATATATTGCATCAGTAAAAGATATTTTAGAAAGATATTACAGGATAGATTTTGGTCAATTCGACATATCAACACTAGAAGAACGTTTACATATACTTAAAAGACTATGGGATATAATCCCTGAAAACGTTATTAGAAGTTTAAGCCAAGAAACGTTAGATGATATTGTCTTAACTAACGGTTTTGGATATGTTGATATTAGTAAAGAGTATACAATACTTAAATATATTTGTGAAACAGATAAGTATGATTCAATACTTGAAGAAGCAAAAATCAAAGATAAATTTTTTGAGTTTCTTTCTTTGGAATATGGAATTAATGTGTCTGATTTTAATTCTAAAGATAAAATTGCTAAATACATAGCAGAAAGTTTATTTCAAAGTGAGTTAATACAGAAAAGTAGAAATAAAGATATTAGACCTTTTGGAATTGAACTAAATACAAATAAAATAATGAATTGTGTGCAACTTCTTGAAACATGGGCTAATCATGATATCTATAGAGAAAAATTTATTGAATACTCTAAAAGGGTATCAGAAAAATATATGATTAATGTACTTAATGAAATGGAATTGGACGAGTTATTTGCTATTGAATATTTATATGGTATAGAGGAAATTTTATATAAAAAATTAGAGATTCAGATATTTAAAGATGTTCATGATTCTTATTTAATAAAAGAGAGTCTATTGGAGTATTTAAGTGGCCAATATGTAAAGGAAGAGAAAAAAAATTATCAATACAGTGATATCGAAAATGGTATAGATATAGAATCACTAAAAACACAATTAAAAGATTTAAGTGTATTTGTAGATATTAGAAGAAGATATTATTTTTCAAAATCAAGGATATTTAATAAATGGAATATCCTTAATAATATTTTTCAGTTAATAAACATGCTTTATAAGTTTGAAGAAGAGTTTAAGACAATAAATAGTAACATAGATAATATAATTTCCCTTTATGAAACTAATAATTGGTGGAAGATAGACTTATTGTATAGAAAAGTTCAAGAAGATTACACTTTGATTGATGATTTTATTTCACGACTTCTAAATTTTGTGAACAAGAAGTATTATTATCAATATCTAAAACCTTTAAATGAAGAGATATCTAATATTATTGAGAACAGACACAACTATGAGTTTAAAACAGATATACAACTAGACTTTTGGTCCAAATATGTATCGAATTCCGATAAGAAAACAGCAGTAATCATAGTCGATGCAATGAGATATGAAATGGGTAAAGAGATATTCTCAATGCTTAATGAAGTAGAGCATAAAACAATTGTACCGCTTATTGCATCAATACCAACAGTTACAGAATTTGGGATGGCTAGTTTATTACCTAATGGCAATACAAAACTTATCATCAATGAAGAAAATGACACGATTAAAATAACGGATGGAAACTTTAATTATCCATTAAATAATAAATCTGAACGCATAAGGTTTTTCTTAGAAATATCTGGTGGCAACGGAGTAGTTAAAAACTTAAATGAAATTGTAGATATTCCAATGAATAGTTTAAAGAATGAATTTGAAAATAAGGATAGAATATTAGTCTTTTCGAATGAAATTGATGAGGCTGGTCACATTGAAGATAGCAGTATCCAAATTTTTCCTGGATTGCTCAATAAGATAAAAAGTGCAATAAAAAAGTTAGTGCAGATTGATATCGAAAAGATAGTTGTTGTTGCTGACCATGGCTTTATATTAACTTCTGGATTAGAAGAATGGATGAAAGTCGATATTCCAAAAGATATGGACAATATTGTGAAAAAACGAAGATATACTATTTCAAGAAATAGAGTAGAAGGAAATTATATAACTAAAAGTGCTTACTCTGTAAACTATAATGGAGATATTTATTTTAATTTTCCAAGAGGAATAAATGTATTTCCAGTTAGTGGGGGAATTAAATTTCACCATGGAGGAATATCGCTTCAAGAATTGTTAGTACCTGTAATAGTTATAGAGAAAAATGAAGAAAAAGTTATAGAGGTATATAATCCTGAAGTTATAGAACAAATTAGTTTAGTGGATATTGGATTAGATATAGATTTTACGCAAAATAAGGTAAAAGATATTCCTATATCAGTTAAAGAACAAATAAAAGACTATATAGATAATAGTAATTTAAATAAAAAAGAGAAAAAGGTTTTGGAATTATTCTTAAAAGCATCTTCTTATACAGATTCTGAGATACAAGAAATATGTAAAGAGGACGGTATTAAGTTTGTATCTCAATCAGTAATGGCATTTATGCAGGAGTTCATATCCAAACTTAATAAAGAAGGACATGATTGGATAGGGTTCAAAGTTGTCGGTATGTCAACATATGAGTACTATCTGAAATAGAGGGAGGTTATTAGATGGATATAAACATAGGGCAACAAATTTTAAGGGCCTTACACAATGGTAGTGTCCCAGCATATGAAAGTGCAAAATATATTATGTGCGGTCATGAAGAAGAAAGGGATGCAATATTAGAAGATTTGAACTATATAAAATTCAAGCCGAATGGGAATGCACATTCGGGATTCAAAATGATATATGGACCATATGGAAGTGGTAAGTCTTTCTTATGTGAAGTTTTAAAAGAGGAGGCATTAAAGTACAATTTTGTTGTTTCAGAGATAGTAATATCCAAAAATACTCAATTACATAATTTCGAAACTACATATAATAAATTAATGGTTGGAATGCGTACAAATGAATTTAGAGAATTCTCTGCTTTTAGAATAATAATTGAAAGTTGGATCGAAAGAGAAAAATCTGAGATTATAAGAAAATATAATTTAAATCCAGATGACAATGAAGAGGATGAAGAAAAACTAATAGCAAGGCTTAAAGATAAGGTAGCGTTAGAACTTGCAAAAGCGAACACAACTAATGTTTCGATTGTTAATGCAATTGTTTCATTTTGCAAAGGACTTTTGAGCGGTGATAATAATTTAGCACAAAAAGCACTTGCTTGGTTTGCTGGTGATACAAATATACCTTCTGATATTAAAAAGAGTATAGGAGTTAAAGGAATAGTAGATAAGGGAAATGTATTTGAATTTCTTAAAACATTACTTTATATAATAGAAAAATCAGGGTATGCTGGTTTATTTGTAATAATAGATGAAGTTGAGACTGTAAGAAAAGAAAGGAAAGACATAAGGTATCAGGCTTATGAAAATTTAAGATTACTTATCGATATGGTTAGTAAAGATAACCTACCCGGTTGCTACCTTCTATTTACCGGTACAGATGAATTAATAGAAGATGAAGAAAAGGGCATAAAAGAACATGACGCTTTATATACAAGAATAGAACCAATTAAATTAGGTGATATACGAATACTAGAACAACCTCTTATTAAATTAACAAGATTTAATACAAGTCAATTAATTGAAATTTCTAAGAAGGTTAGGTATATTCATGGAGTTGTTTATGAATGGAATCCTGAGGATAAAATATCAGATGAGTTTATCCAAGAATATGTCCAAAGATTTACCAATGCATTTGGAAGAGAAGTAAGTATATTGCCCAGGACTTTTTTGCGAAATTTTGTATTTATTTTAGAGGCAGCAAAAAAAGAACCTATGAGTAAAATAAAAACACTTTTAAATATTAGTGAAGAACAGATAGAAGAAGTTAATAAGCAGATAGAATTATATGGTAGGGAAGTTGCTATGGAGATGGAGTTATGATGGAATCTAGTTATTTTTTATTAGATGAAAAAATTCAAAATGGAATCAAAGATATTCTAAAGTGGGGGAGTTTAACACCTATACAAGAAGAGACTATTCCATGCATTCTTAATGGAGATAACTGTATCTTAATAGCACAAACTGCTGGAGGAAAAACAGAAGCAGCATTTTTGCCTATTATATCTGAAATCTACCAAGAAAAATTAAAGCCAATTTCTGTAATTTATATATCTCCTATTAGGGCACTCCTTAATAATCAAGAATTTAGATTAAAAAGACTTGGTAAAATCGCAAACATCGATGCATTTAAATGGCATGGAGAAGTTGATTATAGTGATAAGAGAAAATTTAAAATAGAACCTAAGCATATAATAGCAACGACTCCGGAATCACTAGAGGTTATACTCATGTCAGATTCCTATGCTTCAGAAGAATTATTTTCAAATATAAGATTTATAGTAATAGATGAGGTACATTATTTCGCAGAAAACTATAGAGGGGCTCAACTGTTAAGTATTATTGAAAGGATACAAACTTACTCTAAGTATGATATTCAGCGGATAGGCTTATCTGCGACCGTAGGTAATCCAGATGAGATTTTAGATTGGATTTCTGGGTCTAGCAAAAGAAAGAAATCTGTTATTAAACCAGAAAGTAAAGGGAAAAAATCTAAAATATTAATTAGATACTTCGATGAATTCAGTGAAGATACGGTTAGTTGTCTCCTACCTGAGTTAAGAGGCAAAAAGGCATTATTTTTTTGTAATAGTAGAACCAATAGTGAAATGATGTCTAGAATATTAAAGAATTTGAATATAAATGCAAAGGTTCATCATTCTTCAGTTAGTAAGAATTTAAGAGAAATATCAGAGGATAAACTAAAAAATACTCCGGGGGAAATGTGTTTATGTTGCACCTCTACTATGGAATTAGGTATAGATGTAGGTGAACTAGATGTAGTTATGCAATTAAACAGCCCTTCAACAGTGGCATCATTTAGACAAAGAATGGGGAGAACAGGCAGAAGGGAAGGAACCATATCACATTATGAGTTTTGTGTGGATGAAGAATTTTATTTAATAAATGCTATTGCTATTGTTGAATTAGCAAGAGAAAAATGGGTGGAGTCTGCTTTAATTCCATCAGCGGCATATACTGTATTATTTCAGCAAATATTTTCTATGATACAACAAAAATTTGGTTTAAGGCATTCATACCTAAAAGAGATAGTAGAAAAATCAAATTCATTCAGAAATATAAATGAGGAGAAATTATTAAACTTTATTCAATACCTTATAGAAAAGGAGTATTTAGAATTTAGCAATGGGGAATATTTACTAGGCAAAGAAATTGAAAAAGAATACGGTTATAATTTTTTAATGAACTTTATATCTATATTTGAAACTATACCTGAATTTTCAATAATATATAAAAATAAAGAGATAGGAACTTTACAATCTTGGTTTGTTTATTCACTGCTAAAGGAAAACAAGACATCTAATTTTATATTGGCAGGAAATACATGGCGAATAGATAAGATAGACTATGATAAATACAGAATATATGTACAAATATCTAAAGACGGTGGACTTGCAGTATGGCTTGGCAGCGGAATGGTAGTATCTTATGAAATAGCCAAACAAATGCTAAAAGTGCTTAATAGTAGCAGTGATTATCCATACATCGATATGAAATCTAAATCGGTATTGAAGAGTGTGCGATTAGAGCATTCCGCACTCTCTATTGATTTAGATGAAATTCTTATAGATGTGGTCAAGGATGGATTTGATATATATACATATGCAGGGCATAAGGTGAATTTTACTCTTGGATTAATAATTCAACATGAGTTTGGGCTTGAGTTTAGTGTTTCTTATAATAAACTTAAGGTTAGAAAAGCGGAAAAAAATATTAGTGAAAAACATATTTTAGATTTATTCAATAGATTTAAAACAGATACAGATAGATTAGAAGAAATTATTGAGAAGGCACTAATATCTTCCAATTTCGAAGGCCATTCTAAATTTTATAAGCACTTACCTAAATTTGCACAAATTGAAGTTCTAAAATATGAATTAGTAGATATAAAAAACACAGAAAAAGTTTTAAAAGAATCCAAAATAAATATTGAGAATATATATGATAGGTTATAAATTATAAAATTTTTATGAATAAAGGGGGAGGTTTAATGCCTATATTTAAAAATTTGAAAGAATTAGAGAATTATTTAAAGAAAAACCCTCAAATTGTACTTGAGCAGAATATAGGTAAAATAATTGAATATGAATGCCCTGTATGCAAATCGAAACAAAAGATAGAAATCACTTCCGCAAATAAAGGAAAGTGTAAAAATTGTAGCCGAGAGATTGAGATTACCTTGGTAATAGAATAAACATTGTTCCAGTAATTATTTGTTTATTGCAGTATAAGTAAAAATCAAAGTCAAAGGCAATTTGCCCTTGGCTTTTATTTTTGTTGCAGATGTAAAATAAAAGGATGAAAAATTATAGTTTCATGCAACAAATAGATATCAAGTATGGAAGTTATAAGAAAGTGATGGTACACTGTATACGCTTTAAACAAATTAGAGAACGGGAGGGAATATTATGCATGAAATTAAGAATTTAGATGCCTTAGAACTGTCCGAGGCACTATTAGATACTTATAAATGCGTTCATGGTTTTGGATTTAATGGCCATTTTATATCACTAATGCCAACAAAACATTATTATTATTTAGCCTATAAACATAGGGACAGTCTTGATGAACACAGGCTTTTCAAATTTGTTGAAGTCAAGGAATCATATGAAGAAGGTGAAATTTATAATGTTTTACTGGAGATTAGAAAAGAGTATGGTCATGACCATGAAAATAGTGAATATGATGAGGATTACAAGGAAGTGATAGATTATTTAATAAATAGCAGAGATAATACGATGTAGGAGAACAACTTAATATTCTTACAATTTATTCTTGCAGTTGTAAAAGGACTATGCTAGGATATATATATAATTAAATAAGTTATTAGAGTGAAACTGGTTGTTTGGAATTCACTGGATTAGGAGACACGCTATAGGTGTGTCCAAAAATATCCAATGTATCCCAAATTACCAGTTTTTTTGTTACTTTTGATCCTTGAAAATTGACTATAGAGTAAACAGATGCGACCGAATGAGTGGCTATAGTCTGTTTAGATAAGATGGAAGTTGCCTTTTATAGGAGAGGCAAAGGGTTTGTTAGAATCAAAAATTTAGTATAACCGCCATTTTCCAAAATTTTCATTTTCCTACCTCTTTTGATATAATTCGTTATATCAGGAGGTAATATATGAGAAAG
>ENA-OWOZ01001871-OWOZ01001871.1-bioreactor-metagenome-genome-assembly--contig:-NODE-1871-length-17478-cov-3.522901_pt1 | contig 17478 bp, 16 predicted proteins | sample MGYA00238140_ERZ651804 | MGnify/ENA primary metagenome ERZ651804 (study PRJEB26910, sample SAMN07631232) | bioreactor metagenome | isolation source: Switchgrass digestor | place: USA: Dartmouth... | reverse complement strand
TAAAGTTGATCTTATTCTGATGACAGCAGTTGAACCAAATAAAATAATATCAACGGTCCAGCAGATAAATGATGCCAATATTCCGATAATTGCCTATGATGAGCCTCCAAGGGGGGGGAAGGTCCTTACATCTGTTATATGGGACAATTATAAAGCAGGAAGGATGATTGGAGAATGGACAAAAGATTACATTGAAAAGAATTATTCCGGAAAGGCGAATATAGCCATACTTGATTTGCCAAGCCAATATCTTTGCATGGAAAGGGCCAGAGGTTTCAAAGATGTAATTTATGAAATGCCGGAAGTAAGGATTGTTAGCCAGAACGACTGTAAAGCTGACCGGTCATATTCTATGTCCGTTACAGAAAACTTAATAAAGTCGGGTGAGAATATAGATATAATATTTGGTGTTACTGATGATGCTGCATTCGGTGCAGTAGCGGCAATTGAAGCTGCAAAAAAGAATATTATTGTGGTTTGTGCCGGTTCATGGTCTGTGGAAGCAATGAAAGCCCTTGCCCACAGCAGCAGGTATTATAAGGCAAATGTTACCGTAAATCCTTATGAGCAGGCTCAAATTGTTTTTGATGTAATTGATCAGTACTTTAAAGAAGGCAAGGTAGAGGAAAAGTACTATATGACAATGAAAGTATACGATAAGGATAATATTAATGAGCTTAACTGGAGAGCAATTGAAGCGAGCAGGAACAGATAGCAGAAATGGGGGCAAACATGGTTATTGGAGTTTGCAGGATCGAGTTGTCTCTGAGCGAAGTGTTTTCTTTAAAGGAAAAAAGGCATATATTAAAGAGCATAATTGACAGGCTTAAATCCCGCTATAATGTATCCGTGGCGGAGGTCGGGCTTAATGATAAATGGAAGAATGCTGTTATCGGAGTGGCCTGTGTTTCCAATGAGACAGGGCATGCAGACAGTATGCTGGACAATGTTGTAAAATTTGTGGAAAATGACGGCAGGGTTGTGCTCGTAAATTACAGTACGGAGATTATACATGTGGACTGATAAAAATGGGAAATAAGGGGAAAACCTTTTGATGCAGGCAAGTATAAAGTTGCTGCAGGTATGAGTAATAAAAGAATTTTAATGATTGTTGCAATGTGCTGTATTTTGGTATGTGTAATATTCTTGATGCCCTTTCCTGCAAAACTGATTAACATAATTATTTACCTGTCAATGGGTTTGGCCACAGGTATCTATCTGATAAAAAGCGGTTCTAAAGCTAATGCTCAAAAGGATGTGTCAATCAATGACCTGAAAAGAGAACTGGCAAAGTTGAAGCTGGAGCTGCATGTAACATCAAACAAAATCTGGGCGGTTTCGGAGCAATTGCAGATAAACCTGGATGAGAATAATGGCTTTGCACAGCAGGTATACGCTCAAACTGAAGAAATGGCTAATTTAAATGCCATGTTTAATGAAAAGATTCATGAAACGGTAACGGAAGTCAGGGAAATGATCCGGCTGCTGGAGGAATCAAGAAATACCACTCTTGAACTTGAGTCCTTGGGAATAAATTCAGAAACGATTCTGGAAACCAGTAAATCGGAAATACTTGAGATAGTCAGCATCATTCGTGAAATAGAGGCAACTTTCAGAATAACTGCCGATTACATGGATAAATTGTCAGACGCATCGAAGAATATTGAGAAGATTCTGGAGACAGTCAGCCATATCGCCAAGCAAACCCGGCTGCTGTCCCTGAATGCAACCATCGAGTCGGCCAGAGCAGGGGAAAACGGTAAGGGATTTGCTGTTGTGGCAGGAGAAATACAAAAGCTTGCAAAGGAAAGCGAAAAATCGGTGGAGGAAATCAAAAGTCTTATAGCAGCAATAAACAGAGAAATTGCAGGCGTTCATAAGACTGTCACCGAAAATGGGATTAAGGTTGAAAAGGGAGTTAAGAGTGCAGTTAATATTGAAAATAAGCTCGGTAGAATTCATGAATCCTTTCATGGCCTATTGGCCATGGCGAAAAAAATCATCTTTTTATCTGAGACTGAGGCCAGGGATGCCAGCGATGTAGTGAGCAAAATATGTGAAGTTGAAAATCTGATAGGCGTGGCTGAGGAAAGTGTGGAAAGTGTAAAGAAAGCAGTTTTCAAGCAGATGCAAAACATCATGGAGGTGGCTGAAATGGGCAGCCGTTTAAATGACGCTTCAAAAGGTTTAATGGAATTACAGGATAATTCGGAGTTGGAGCACTTGATTTCTGAAAGCTCCGAACACTCCAATAAAATAAATGATACTTTTATGCTGATAAGGGAACTGGCTGAACTTCCACACATCAAAAAAATGGATAGGGAAAGCCATAGGGCGGAATTAAGCAGATTCATACAGAATAATGATTTTATAGAAGCTGTCTGGAGTAATGACGCCAAGGGTAGATTTTTATGCTCCATACCCGAAGCAGGAATAGCCAATGCAAAAATCAGAGATTGGTTCCAAAAAAGCATTCAGGGAGAGGAATTCTGTTCAAAGGTTTATATTTCCGCTATAACAAAAAGCCCGTGCCTTACCCTGTCAGTGCCGGTAATTAATGAGGACGGGGTTATCGCAGGGGTGCTGGGCGTGGACCTTAAGCTGTGATTTGCAGCAGATGTATAATTCTGATAATGAATGTATGGAGAGGAAAAAAAGGAGAACTGGTTAGGGATATTTTTATCCTTTCTGATTACCTCTATCTCCATAAACATGGGGTTTCCGAGATGCAGATTAAGGAGTGGATCGTACATGCAGATGTCTATATGGCAGCTTCACAAAAACCGCTATCTTAAAGCTTATTTCCTGTTCAATGACATCAACTTATTGATATCCACTCCGGTAAAGCCAGTCTTTTTTTCTTTTATGCTAAATCATATAAGTTTTCTGTGAAAGTAATTAATGAATGATATGGCCATCTCATTACATAACAAAGCATCTTCTAATGAAAGCTTTTTAGCTCTTTAATAAACTCATTCAACATACTTTTGGGCATCTTACATGTACGTCTGATACGAAATGCTTTAATTGCTCCTGGGTTAAAGAGTTGGTAAGCTGTGTTTTTTTAAACTGAATTTTGAGCATCCTACACATCTTTTGCCTTGGAATTCCACTGAACGTTTTACAGCTTCCCTGAAATTCTGGAACCACGTTGGAACTATTAAATTCTAATTCTGCATGACAGCTACCTAAATATAAACCACATCTTTCGAGGCTCCTTATACTGATCTCATTATACTCAAGTGGTTTTAAAAGCGGAAATAGCATGCAATCTTTAATGTTTTCACAATTGGTCAATACTTGAACCAATCTCTCTATGCCCATTCCCCATCCTGATACCGGCAGCATGCCGTATTCCATGGCTAATATATAGTCTTTTTCATTTACCATAGCTTCCTCATCACCCTTGGCATTATATTGAGCTTGTTGTTCCAATCGCTTCCTCTGCTCCATAGGGTCTACCAATTCAGAGTATGCATTTATTATTTCTGCTCCGCTAATAACCAGCTGAAATCTATCAGTAATTTAAGAATTAATGCCATTTGCTCTCGCCAACGGGGAAAGCTCTACAGGATGCTCAACTGAAAATGTCGGTCTGATAATCTTTGGCCTGCTAATCTTTTTATACAACAGGTTAATAAGATCTCCCTTGCTTAAAGAGTATAAATTTTCGTGTTCGAGCTGAATATTTTTGCTTGTATAGCTGTGAGCAACTCCTGGCTGCTGCCATAACTATCCACATCCAAGCCTATGTCCTGTTGTAATAGCCCCTTAAATGATACTATTCCCCATTCTTCCGAGAAATCAATTTCATGTCCTTCAAAAGTCAGCTTTGTGGTTCCAAATACTTTCATGATTACATCCACAATCATATTCCTTACAAAGGTTTCTTCTTAGTTCTTTTGTTATTGTGGACTTGAGAAGAAAACGCTCTTTTGTTTTCTGAGACATAATTAAATCAGGATATCTTTGGCGATAGCAGCTTTCTACATCGGTGAGCCCGTGCCATTTTTCGGGCAAAATCTTAAGGCACTTGCCAAGGAAAGTGTATTCATTTACCCTGACAGTCTTCTCACCATTAATGATTTTATACATGTGCTGTTCTTGCCTAAGTATTAAAGCTTTACCTGCAATTCTGGAATCACACATTTGTCACAATTCCATCACATATCTAATGCTACAGGAATCATAAAGGGCTACAAGTAAAACCTTGTAGCCCTTTATTTTGGCGGAGAGAGAGGGATTCGAACCCTCGATACCCTTTTGTGAGTATACACGATTTCCAGTCGTGCGCCTTAGACCAGCTCAGCCATCTCTCCATAAAAATATTCAATTATACGCGACATTCGATAATATAATAACAGTATTTGCACACGCTTATACATTTTACATTAGATAAGCCGAGTTGTCAATAATATTTAAATGCCAAATTTGAACAGAGTCCGGCATGAGCATAATAAGAACCGGAGAGCTTACATCTCCGGCTCCTATCGCTTCTATCTGCCCCCGAAATTTCCGGTGCCGCTTCTGCCGGCGGCAAATCCGAAATTACCACCAAACCTTCTTTGCTGCTTTTTTACCCTTCTGCATGCGGCGCATCTTTGCGGTTCATTCTGAAAATTCCGCTCTTTGTAGAATTCCTGTTCGCCTTCCGTAAACACGAACTCAGCGTTGCAATCCTTGCAAACCAGTATCTTGTCTGGCATACCAATACCTCCTCGTTTATCTGGATTTAATTCACTTCTGACTTTCCTCTCCAAATAACAAGGAGGAACGGTCCGAAATAATTAAATCTATGCAATATATAATTGACCAAAACAGGGTAAATTATTACATGAAAACGAAATTCTGCAATAGCCGGTAGCTATGGATGACAATCGGTATCGCCTAATTTTTGATACAGCAGGCATAATCCATGCTGAAACAATACGGTAGTAAAATGCCATGAGCAGATGGAAAATTAATCATTGGAGCAATTGGAGCATTATTATAAGAAAAATACTCGGAAAGCTATACTCAAAAATAGGCATGCCATTGAGAAAGTTTTAGAAGCATGCCATAAAAAATATCGGAGGTATGTTATGAAAGGGATAGAATTGATGAAGGAAGAGCATGGGAATATAAAAAGATTGCTTGGGGTGGTAAGAAAGCTGTGTATAAACATACTGAACGGAGCGGAGGTCGATTATGAAGCTTTTTACGATGCCATTGATTTTATCAGGAATTATGCTGATAAACACCACCATGGCAAGGAGGAAAGCATCCTATTCAAAGAAATGATTGAGAAGCTGGATGAAAAAATAAACCGGGCACCTGTTCAGGGGATGTATGCTGAGCATGATCTGGCCAGGCTTTTTGTGAGCAACCTGGAGGAAGCTTTAAAAAGGGTAAAAGACGGAGACATGGATTCAAGGGTGGATATAATCGCCAATGCCATAGCCTATACTGATCTGCTGAACAGGCATATATACAAAGAGGATAATGCGATATACACTTTCGCCGAGAAGAAGTTAAGCGCCGAATCCCTCAATTACGTGGAGGAGGAATGTGAAAAATTTGAAAAAGCGGCTGCTGATGAAGGTGTACAGCAAAAATATTTAAAAATCCTTGAAAAGCTTGAAGCTAAGGCAAAGTAAGAGGGGCACATGCTGAAAAACAACAGGCCAAGGAGCATCATGGGCTTAATCCTTTTGAAATTATCGCACTTATTAGGTCTGCAGCTCCTTGCTGCCTTAAATTTTAGTAAAAGCTACCAGCTTAAACATAGCAGGATTATATTGGCAGTAGTATAGTTTACATAATTCCTATATAATGTATTTGGATGCATATGCCTGAGATATGCATGAACATTACATAGGGAGGGTATTTTGTGAGCAAGTTTTTCAATGGAAAGTCAGGTTATGCAAAGGTCCTGCTTTCCGGTGTTGTGGTGTCAAGCCTTTTGGCGGTTTCTCAGCCGGCGTGGACAGCCTTTATTAATGATGTTGACAAAAGCTCCAATTATGCAAAAGAAGCCATAATAGCACTGGCAGAACGAGGTATCATATCCGGTGATCAGAACGGCAATTTCAATCCTCATAATATTATTACCCGCTCAGAGATGGTAAAAATACTCGTAAATGTTCTGGGCATTGATACAACAAACGTGCCCTTAAAACCAACTTTCTCCGATGTTCCTTCTACCCATTGGGCTTATAAATATGTTGAAGCTGCTTACCGGGAGGGCATAATAAAGGGATTGCCGGATGGCTCTTTCGGGAGAAACCAGGAGCTTACCAGGGAACAGATGGCGGCTATGCTGGTGCGTTCCATGGGACTGACAGACCAGATGCTGAATTACAGCCAGGACTTTGAACCTGTGAATAGCTTTGCCGATCATGGAAAGATAGCCAACTGGGCCAAAGGATCTGTTGATTTTGTGCTTTCTGCCGGATTGATGAAGGGTACCGGTTCCGGTGTTTTTTCAGCAAAGGCAGGGGCAGAGAGGCAGCAGGTCGCCATAGTTGCAAACAGGCTTCTGGAAGGCAAAGAGGAAATACAAAAAAGAGCAGAAACTATATTTGCCCAGGTAAGAGTGGTTCTTAACGGCGACACTATTGATTTAGGCGATAGAGCCTTTGATGAAGACGGAAAAATATATGTGCCGGTGACATTTTTTGAAAAAATGGGTGCTGAAACGGAAGTCGATGACGGTATGAATACTGCCCGAATAGAGAGACACCTATCCACCGGTGCCAAAAAGGGTATAAGCTTCAGCAGGGAAAACAGCGGCGACGGCCTAAAGGTCATAGAGGATGAAGCCTATGTGCCTTTGGAAGTTGCTGTTAAAGCTCTGGGAGCAGACATACAGAGGGAAGGAAACAGCGGCACTGTTTTTATAAATGATGATGAGACGGTGAAATATCCCAACCTTTATAATGCAATTAACGCTAGTATGGGATTTAAAGGCAGGTTTAGCTCTACCGGTTTAATAACAATGAAAGATGTTATCCCCGACAGTGTGATGGAAATCAGCCTTGATATTGATGGTGCAATTAATGGGGATGATTATCGCGTCGGGTATGAGGCAATTTCCAGAATAGACGGTATACCTGATGCTCCGGAAAAAATCGACGTCATCAAGGTTGGTGAGAAGTTGTATGTAAAAATCGCGGGCATCGAAGAATGGATTGAAACACAAATCGAGGAACTGCAAAATTCAGGTTTGATACCCGTAGCGGATCCTTCGGGTGTTGATAATGGCAGTGGCCTTGTTAAAGGCGATGCATATAATCTTTATACCATTTCCCGGGCCGGGATGGCAAAGGTGGGGAAAGAAGCTGCGGTAAAATATGTACTAACCCTTGACAAGTCAGGGATTAAGGATAAGCTGCCCTCAGCGGACCCGGAAGCTTATTCAAATATTTTAAAAATGCTTGACTCGGGAATGAATATTTCTATGGAGATTTATTTGAACAAAGAAGGCCATATTGTCAGGGAAAGCTTGAATTATGGTATGAAGGTAGTGGAAAACGGAAAAGACACAGATGTCGCGGTAATGTTTGACAAGGTTTACAGCAATATAGGCGAGGATATAAAAATAACAGCACCGGAAATGGTATCGGACCTTACACTGACAGATATTCTGAAAGGTTCCTTCTAAAATAAATGGATGAAAAGCATGTTAGGTGCCGGCAAAGCTGGGGAGAACCGCGGACGATCCTTTGATGGTGTACCGCAAAAAAACTGTGTAAAGCACTGTCGCAGGATTGATAATCAGTGAAATAAAAATAGATGCCTGTGCAAAATTTCAAATCAGAACCGAAGGTGGATTTAACTTTCGGTTCTTTTATCTTGACATAATATATACCGATATTTAATATAAGAGGTATGTGTTGCAGCAGCCTGAATTTATCAGCAGGTTGTATATTTAATATGTTGGGAGATGTCTCAGATGGAAAACAATGCTTATTTGAGGGTTATGTCTTTTAACGTTCTATTGGACTGGAGAAAAGAAGGGCCGTATGTATGGCCTAATCGCAGGGATTCCGTCGCAAGCATGATCCGGTTTCACCATGCAGATATCGCAGGACTTCAAGAGCCCCTTAAAAACCAAGTGGAGGATTTGAGCAGCTTGCTGCCTGAATATGCATGGGTTGGCATAGGCCGTGAAGATGGCAAGGAAAAGGGAGAATATGCGGCCATATTCTACAGGAAAGAACGTTTTGAAGTTTTGGACCATGGGACTTTCTGGCTTTCAGAGACACCAGATGTTCCGGGCAGCATGGGTTGGGACGCTGCCTGCGTGCGCTGTGTGACATGGGCGAAGTTCAAGGATAAACAAACCGGAAAGGAGCATTTCCACTTCAATACCCACTTTGATCATGTCGGTATGACTGCGCAGGCGCAAAGCGCTCACTTGCTGCTTGACCGCATAAAAGCTATAGCAAAGGGTATGCCGGTTGTTGTTACAGGAGATTTTAACTGCGATGAAACTTTTGAAGCATATAAAATTCTTACCGGGGCAGGTTCGGATGCTGGAGCTTCCAAACATGAATGCCTTACGGATGCGATGCAGGTTTCAGAGCATGGAAATCACGGTTCTCGTGTGACATTTCACGGATTGGAAGATGAGGTTAATAAAGCTAGAATAGATATGATATTTGTTAAAAATGGCATAAAGGTGCTGCAGCATGGTGTCTTGGACGATAAACCCAAGGGAAGTTATCCGTCGGATCATTCACCTGTTGTTGCCGATATAGTCGTTTGCTAAAATATGTCCTACGAGGTTGTCCTGTTGCCCAGGACGGCCTTTTTTCGTAATCCGGCCGGAAGTCACAGGCTCCGGCAAGTATCACAAGAAAGTACAAGAAATCCAAAGCGAATCATATATTACGAAAAATGCCCACGGTAACATAAAACTGTGATATTTTGATGCTGTGCCGCATCAAGGCGAAAGGCGTTCGGAATCAGGCAATAGGGCGCTGTACAGGAAATAAAAAACCGAAGAAAATCCTGTCGTCTATGGATTTTTAAATAAACATTTAAAACCGGCTTAGGGGTGGTTATGTGAAGATAGGTCTCGGGATAGATACCGGAGGTACATATACCGACGGGGTATTGTACGATTTTGACAGCAAGGAAATACTCAGCTCTGCCAAGGCAATCACTACAAAGGAAGATCTGACTGTGGGAATCAGCAATGTGCTGGATTGCTTCCCAAAGGATATGCTCAGCAAAGTAAAACTTGTATCCCTTTCCACAACTCTCGCTACCAACGCCTGTGTGGAAGGCAAAGGCTGCAGGACCGTTATGGTGATGATAGGCTGCGATCCCGATACGGTAAGGAAGTACGGGCATGAATACGGCCTTCCTGATTACAGGGAGATGATATTCATTGACGGAGGGCATGACTTAAGAGGTGAAATAGTAACAGAACCTGACTGGAACAGGCTTAAAGAAGGGCTTCTGGCCCAGGACAGCAGGGCAGATGCCTATGGTGTAGTGGAGTTATGGGGCATACGCAATCCTGAGTTTGAAAGGAAGGCTGCAGCCTTCATTAAGGAACTGACCGGCAAAAACGTGGTTTGTGCCCATGAGCTTACCATGGAGCTGAATTTCATGAGGAGAACGGCGTCTACACTACTGAATGCCCAGCTCATACCTATAATTGATGATTTTCTTGCAGCAGTTAAAGCAAGCCTGAAAAGAAGGAATATCACAGCTCCCATGGTAATAGTGCGGGGAGATGGAAGCCTGATGACGGAAGATTTCGCAAAAGAAAAGCCTATAGAGACTCTACTTTCCGGGCCTGCTGCCAGCGTAGCCGGTGGAACGAAGCTGAGCGGCAGGAAAAATTGCATCATCGTCGATATGGGCGGCACCACAAGCGACCTTGCAATGGTGGAAAACTACAGGGTGAAACTGGCTGATGAGGGAGCAGTGGTGGGAAGCTGGAGGACAGGAACAAAGTCAATTGACATCAGAACAATAGGGCTTGGTGGAGACAGTTATATAAGCTTTGATAAAAAGGGCAATATCAGGATAGGGCCTGAAAGGGTTGCTCCGCTTTCATGGCTTGCAGCTCAATTTCCGGGAGTTTTAAAAGATATTGAAGCCATATACGAGAACAAAAAGATCCATACAAGACCTTTATGCCAGTTCTTTTATCTTATAAAAGACACATATGATGAATCGGGTTTTAGCTATGAGGAGAAGAAAATAGCAGGTACGCTAAAAAAAGGACCTCTGAGTATCATGGCATTATGTGACGAGGTGGGGACATCCATTTATGAGCTGAAAACTGAAAGGCTTGAGAAGCTGGGAGTCATTTTAAGAAGTGCTCTTACTCCCACTGATATCATGCATCTGACGGGGGAGTTCACAGGATGGAACCGGCGCGCTGCCCAGATGGGTGCGGCGGTGATGGCATTCCAGCTTAAAATGAGTGTGGACAGGCTCATACAGATGGTAAATGAGAATATCAAGAGGAGCCTCTATTTGAATATAGTAAAAATGCTCCTGGAAAGAGAAGGCATGTATGCGCCCGGTGATGTTATGCCGGAAAAGGCGCTGGATTTGATTATGATGGGATGTGACAGCATTTTGTCCCATAAGGGCAAAGCGCTGCATGGACATGGGGGAAGCGGGTTAAAATGCAGCTTTTCTACCGATTTTGCCCTGGTGGGCATAGGCGCGCCGATTCATGTTTTTCTTCCGGATGTCGCCAGGGCCTTGAATACTGAGTACATAATACCGGATAACGCCGCTGTGGCAAATGCCGCGGGAGCCATTACCGGTGAGGTTGCAGCGGTGGAGTCGGTGACTGTAAGGCCTAAGGACTCAGGATATTTCTGCTATTCATCCCTGCACAGGAAGGAGTTTGCCAGTTATGAGGAAGCTTTAAGCTGGGCCAGGAAGGAAGCTGAGGAAATAGCAATGAAAAGGGCTCAGGAAAGAGGTGGCGTTAACATTAATGTAACCACCGAAGTGCTGGAGGATACAGTGGACCTGCCGATTTTGAATGCAATAGATGAACTTGCCGAGCAGGAAGATGACAAAAATAGCATCTTTTTGATTGAGACAGTGGTAACGGCCAGGGCTGTGGGAAGAATAAAAGGACTTTAAAGCAGGGTAAAAATCTGATAAATCCGGTGATAACAAAGCAGGGATTCGTTCCAACGAATCCCTGTGTTTTGATCCAGCCATAACCAATTTGATGCACTGAGTTCATACCGTGTAAATGGTATATTTATAAAGCATGAGGTTTTTACAAATCTTCACATTCACATGGGATAATTATACCATATTACAGTTTTATTATCAACATAAGATTTATATAATTTGAGAATTATTTATAATCACCAGAGTCGATAAAGCAAAGGCAGTATAATCGACTGAAAGAGCTGTTTCCAGCGGGGGTAAGGACATCTTTGGTTGCATCGGTATAATGGTGACGTTACCAGGCGGCAAAATGATAAGTTTTTAACGAATTTCCGTGCAAAGTGAGTTTGCCGGATAGGTGGAAAATATAATGGGAATATCCCAAACCACATCAGATGATGAATATAGTTCAGGATATTCCCATTCATATTCATATACCAGAAAATGGTATGGATTACTCAGTAATCTCTCCTGCCTTTTTAAGGGATATCTTGGTGATGACGGGACCGGTCAGCTCATAAATCAAGGTGGCGCAGAGAACTACCGCGCGGATTTTTTGTCCGAATCCGGGAAGCTTGTTGGATGCTATCAATGATAGACCTATAGCAACTCCTGCCTGAGGCACAAGGGAAAATCCCAGGTATTTTTTTACGGCTGCCGGAGCTTTCATAATGGCTGCACCAATGGAAGAGCCTGCTATTTTGCCTATAACACGGACTAGCACATAGATTATGCCTATTAACCCAACCTGTGGCAGGATGGAAACATCAAGTTCCATCCCGGAAACGACAAAGAACATGAGAAATATAGGCGGTGTTACATTGTCGGTAAGTTTGAGGAGGGATTCCCCCGACTTGCTTACGTTAACCAGCATTGCACTCATACACATGCAGAGAAGTAGTGAAGATAGGCCTAACATAGTTGCAATGGCCGAGCCAAGGAAAATAAAGCCTGTGGTTATTATCAACCGGTTGGAATCCTTTTTGAAAAAACGCAGCGGTATGGTGAACAGGACGCCCAGCACAAAACCCAGAAGGATGGAGCCGATTATCTCCCAAAATGGAGTAACGATCGACATCACTACTGAAGCTTCACCAGGGTGCTCCATGGCGCTTACAATAGCCATGGCAAAACCAAAGGCAATGAGGGCTACCGCATCGTCCAGCGCTACAACGCTGAGCAGTGTTTCGGTAACAGGACCTTTGGCTTTATACTGCTTTACTACCATGATAGTAGCTGCAGGTGCTGTAGCAGAAGCAATAGCGCCAAGAAGCAGCGCAATTTTGGCATCAAACCCAAACAGAAACAGCGCTGCGAATACCAGCACAGCAGCTGTCAGCCCCTCAAAAATAGCTATTATGATGGGAGTTAACCCCACTCTTTTCAGATAGGATAATTTGAATTCCGATCCTATCGAAAAGGCAATAAATGCCAAAGCTATTTCTGAAATCAGATCCAGACCGGTGATCATGTCAATAGGCACCAGCTTAAAACAGTAAGGCCCTATAAGCAGGCCGGCAATCAGGTATCCTGTCACATTGGGAAGCTTGATAAGCTTGACTATGCGGCCGAATATAAGGCCTGAAAACAAAATCAAGGCGAGATAAAACAAAGTTGTCGGTTGCATGCTTTAAAAATCAACTCCTTCAGCTGATAGAACAGGTAAAGTGAACATGACTGCGGTATCCGGTTTCGACATGTCTCCCAAAACCTCACGAATGACCTTTTTTGCTTCTTCAACCTGTTCATCTTTTAATACCATGAAAATGGTCTTGCTTTCCTGCCGGTCCAGATCGACAAGATAGCGCAATGTTCCGAATATCGGGAAATCCTCGTTGCATTTGGCCAATTCCCTTACCATTCCGGTACTGTTTAATATGGTTGCCCCACGGATACCATGCTCCATAAGTTTTTCCAGCAGAGTATCGAGGAGTTCAACTTTGTTTAAGACTATCAATAAAAACTGCAAGGACCATCACTCCTGTCTGATTGGTATAATATAGAAATGAAGTTTTTCGGAGGCTGCCACATGCAAATGTATATGGTAGGCTCCATTATCATAAACCTTATTAAGTATAACTCTAAGTAATTGGAACTGCAACCTATTCCAAACCTTATTTTAACAAACGGCATGTTGAGAAGATAGCCTTAGGGATAAGGGGCTTTGATGGAATGTTCCCCTTACTCCGGGAGGATAAAACAGATGTTATAAGGTTATAAAGGTAATGGGAATGAATTTTGCATAAAAGTTCGACATAAAATGGTTCAAGCCTGTATTGTGCTGGTATATAAAATAATATATAAGTTTAATGCAAGGCTCTAATGAATGGTGAATAGAACGAAAATAGCATGTCCCTATAGTGAATAAAAAATTATCCGGCAATTCCGGATAGAGTTAAATTAATCCGATTGACAAATATTTTTGGTGTAATAAAATAAGTGAGTAAACACTTGGATGCTAACTTACACCTGAAGGTCGGCAGGATGGCCTAAGGGAAAAGAAGTTTTGGATAAGGATGCTGCCCATGCTGCCGGGGATAAAGCAGATGTTATAAGGGACGGCATCAGGGTTTGCAAACGATTGAAAGAAATAATTAAAAAGAAAAGCTTTATTGTTGCAGGGTGTATTTTATGCCCTGCCCCAATTTATTTCCGGAGGAGAAGGCTCCACTGAGGCATAGCTGTGCCGGAGCCGATATTTTTATTAAATGTAAGTAGGGTCTTCAAATTTAAATGTAAAGAGGGTCTGCAAATGGTATCAGATAAGGACTTATACAAACGCTTGTTTACTCTGGCTCTTCCTATTGCTCTGCAGAATATAATTTCCTATGCCGTGGGTCTGGCGGATAATGTTATGGTTGGATCCCTGGGGGAAATGTCCATTTCGGGGGTTTACCTCTGCAATCAGATACAGGTTATGCTGCAGATGTTGGTTGCCGGATTTGGTGCGGCTATGGTGGTTTTAGGAGCGCAATACTGGGGTAAGGGCGACAGCAAAAGTGTGAAAACTTTAGTAGGTATCGCTTTGAAAATCGTTTCGGTTTTTGCCGTTACCCTTTGGGTATTGGTGTTCTTTTTCCCGGAGCAGGTGCTGGGTTTGTTTACGGAAGACCGGCAGGTGATAGCGGAAGCAGTTAAGTACGCAAAGATTATTTGCTTCACATACATATTCTTTTGTATAAGCAATGTGCTGGTCGCATCCTTAAGGTGCATCGGAACGGTAAGGATAGGCTTATATCTTTCGATAGTATCCTTTTTAATGAATGTGTTCCTCAACTGGGTTCTCATCTTTGGAAACCTGGGAGCTCCGGCGCTGGGAGTACAAGGTGCTGCAATTGCCACGCTGGCTTCGAGGATCGCCGAATTTGTGATAGTAGTGGTATATATGAGATTTGTGGACAATAAGCTAAAGATGTGCCTGATAGATTTGTATCACAATAACATGACTTTGCTCAAGGATTTCTTCCGTTATGGCTTCCCGGTAATTTTGGGAGACATCCTGTGGGGATTGAATCTGTCCGTCCAGGGAGCCATAGTGGGCAGGCTGGGGGCAGCTTCCATAGCTGCTGTGAGCATAGCCAACAATGTGTTTTCCATGATAAGTGTAGGCGTCTACGGAACTGCCAATGCTTCCGCGGTGATAATCGGAAATACCGTGGGCGAGGGAGACTTAGATAAGATAAAACGCTATACGAAGAAGCTCCAGTTTGTATTCCTTGGAGTAGGCATATGCACCGGAATGCTGATGTTCATTTTGAAGGATTACATACTTCTGCTGTATGATCTTACGGATGAAACCTTACAAATAGCGCGGGCGCTGATGACTGTGTTGTCGGTAACAGTGGTGGGAACCGCTTACCAGATGTCGTCTCTTACGGGCATTGTCAGGGCAGGAGGCTCGACGCATTTTGTACTGATAAATGATGCCATTTTTGTCTGGCTGGTGGTTATTCCCCTCTCCCTTATCATGGCGTTTGTGGTAGGAGCGCCTACATGGGTGGTATACCTGTGCCTGAAGATCGACCAGATTTTAAAGTGCGCCGTAGCAGTGGTAAAGGTTAACCGCTTCGATTGGATCAAAAAGCTCACAAAAGAGTTTAAAACCGCAGAGGCATAGCATTAAACCTCCCATAAACTTATTTCTATATGTTTATGGGAGGTTGTGTTATTTCTGTGGCCGTAAAATAAATATCAATGCCAGCAAACTTTTATTAGAGGTTTTATTATTCCTTGTTTTAGGCTGAATCTCTTCGGCTGATTTCTAATTCCTTACACCTTAAGATTATAACGGTAACTATCCCGAAGGCTCCTTATACAGCTTTCATCTTTTGCAATTTATTATTTATCATTATTTTGGACTGACTGAATTAACCTGATCTATGTTATCATTCCATGTTTTCTTTATGCATGCCGAACCTTTTGCTTAAATCTTGCATCTTTATATGCGGAAGCGCTTCCAATTCATATAGTGCGGAGGTGATGCAGTTGAATGCGGACGAATGCCGGCAAGCTGTTGAAAAAAGTAAATATGGTGATTTGGACAGCTTTGGAAAGCTGGTTCAATATTACTATCCTGTGCTTCATCGTTATGTAGCATGCAGAGTGGGAGATGCCGCCGAAGTGGATGATGTGCTGCAGGAAATCTTACTTCTTGCATGGTTGAACATCAATAAGCTTCGGAACACAAATGCCTTTAAAGTATGGTTAATGTGTATTGCAAATAATTGCTGCAACAAATGGTACATATCAAAGGCTCTGTTTGATGTTCCGGCGGAGGATGATGCTTTGACTTCCCTTGAGTGCTTAAGGGTATTGGATAGGTGGGAAGATAGTCCTCGAATTCTGGTCGAGAATTACATGTCCAGAGAGGGACGCTCAATCCTTTTCCGCAGATACAATCATCCTGTATGGAAGCTTGAAAGGTACGGACAGCGCTGGGATGAAAAGCTGCCGAATGCCAATCGCATTTCCATTAATGGTGAGGAATATATTCACTGGTATGATTGCCTTTCGGATATAGCATTTTAAAGATCCTATTGTTGACATAAAAGCATACGGGAAATGATTATTCAGATCCACAGAAAAAAGAACCGAATAAGGCATACTGCTTGTATATTAATTTAACCTGTCGTACCAGTGCCTTAACTGCGATGTGATACAAAATCGGAACAACATCATCCATTTCAATTAGCTGAATTAAAACCAATATTTTTTTGTATTACTTTGTAATAGTACCACTAGCACAACGAGCTAATTTAGTTCGATGGGCTGTCTTAGAACAAGATATATATTTTGGGCAGCGCCTTTTTCTGCTTCACATTTGATGCTCTATAATACGGTGCAGCCTTTAGACTGCACCGTTTCCTAAGAAAACTTATATTTTTAAGGAGATTTTTCTTTCATGACCATAAGTAAATTAACTTACCCACATATTCTTTCATTGTGGAACTCACATTAAGAAGGTGCATATTTGTCCATTTCTGTCCTGACATCAGACATTGTCATATTGCACGAACGCTTGTTCCTGACAAAGCATAATGATATAATTGACATGCCGGTGCTTATAGATGTAATATTGCTGAACAGATACAAGCATTAAAATTTATACAGAATTGGTTTGAATTCGGCTGATTGTAAAGAATGGCTGCTTTTTGAGCTGAAATAAATTTTTGCACAGGTAGGGATTATGGAAAACAACGAGATCAGAATATCAATAAGAAACCTGGTGGAATTTGTGCTGAGGTCAGGAGACTTAGACAGCCGGTTTGTAGGTACCAACAGAATGCTGGAAGGTACAAAAGCCCATCAAAAAATCCAAAGGGAAGGCGGCGCTGCATATAATGCAGAGGTGTGCCTTTCCTATGGCGTGGAGTTTGATGGGTTTGCCATAATCCTTGAAGGCCGTGCCGATGGAATTATCACTGAAGAGGATGGCATTGTCATTGACGAGATAAAAACCACCACAAGACCCCTTGAGACCATAGACGAAGACTATAATTTGCTGCACTGGGCCCAGGCCAAGTGCTATGCGTATATTTACGCCGTTTTGAATAATATTGAAAGCCTGAATGTTCAGCTGACATACTGCCGGATTGACACCGAAGAAAGGAAGAGCATCCGGAGGGCTTTCAGCATTGAAGAGCTGAAGGATTTTTTCTATGATCTGGTGGGAAAATATGCCGTTTGGGCAAGACTGACAAGGGACTGGAGCAGGGAAAGGGACACTTCGGTCAGGGAACTGGCATTTCCCTTTGACTCCTATAGGAAGGGACAGAGGGAGCTGGCAGTTGCCGCATACAAGACGATTGAGGAAGGCAAAAAGCTTTTTGCGCAGGC
>ENA-OWOZ01001866-OWOZ01001866.1-bioreactor-metagenome-genome-assembly--contig:-NODE-1866-length-17522-cov-3.428203_pt1 | contig 17522 bp, 11 predicted proteins | sample MGYA00238140_ERZ651804 | MGnify/ENA primary metagenome ERZ651804 (study PRJEB26910, sample SAMN07631232) | bioreactor metagenome | isolation source: Switchgrass digestor | place: USA: Dartmouth... | reverse complement strand
TAATGGTATGTGTACCCAGTGGAGTAACCGAGGTCGAAAGAAGAGCTGTTATAGATGCAGCCATACAAGCCGGCGCAAGGAAAGTATACCTGATTGAGGAACCTATTGCCGCTGCAATAGGAGCCGGTATCGATATATCCAAAGCCTGTGGCAGCATGATAGTCGATATCGGGGGGGGTACAACGGATATCGCGGTTATATCCCTGGGAGGAATAGTTGTAAGTACCTCGATTAAAGTTGCAGGAGATAAATTTGATGAAGCAATAGTAAGATACATGAGAAAAAAACATAATATAATGATCGGAGAACGTACCGCTGAAGAGTTGAAAATAAATATAGGCACAGCTTATCCAAGGGTTCAGGAGGTTTCCATGGAGGTCAGGGGCCGTAACCTGATAACAGGCTTGCCCAAAACCATAACCGTTACCTCATCTGAAATTATGGAGGCCATGGAAGAGCCTATTTCAGCAGTTGTTGAGGCCGTTCATTCAGTCCTTGAGAGAACACCTCCTGAATTAGCTGCAGATATCGGGGACAGGGGTATTGTGATGACCGGCGGAGGTTCTCTTATATACGGTCTGGACAAGCTCATACAGGAGGAAACAGGTATTAATGTTATAATTGCAGAAGACGCCATATCGTCAGTAGCTCTTGGAACAGGAAGAGCATTGGATAGTTTGGAAGAAATAGAGTTTAGTTACGCGTCTGAAGCAAAACTCAGGAAGTAGAAAATCAGAAAGTATGCAAGACGAATATAAATACTACGGCAAGCTTTTGGCTGCCGTAGTATTTTTTTATTGTAAATGGCTTTGTTAACCTTGCAAGCTTAATAGTCAGGTAAATAAAGTTTCGGATTCACCACCTTATCGTCTTTTATTACTTCAAAATGCAAATGAGGTTCCTGGGCAACTTCAAACAGTGCCGTATCTCCCACAGCCCCAACGGTATCACCTTGGTGAACTATCTCATTCGGCAATACGATATCCAAGGAAGCAAGGTTGCTGTATACTGTCTTAAAACCGTTACCATGGTCTATTACAATTGTATTTCCCATTTTGGGATCATAATAACTGTCACATACAACTCCGTCCGCAACTGCTTTTACAGCTGTTCCCCTTGCTGCCGCAATGTCGATTCCGCTGTGTACCCTCCAATCCTCCAGGGTTTTGGAATAAGCAAGCTTGTCCATTGCAAAATCGGATATTATGTTTCCATAGACAGGCATAATGAAATCAGGCTTTTCCTCAGTTGTGACCGGCACTGAAACCTGAATGATTTCTTCTTCATCAATAAATGTACTGCTTTCAGCCACCTTTAATTCCCCTGCGGCCGTTGTTTCTTCAAGTGCCACAGTGACAGCATCTGTAGAGTTTTCCGTTTTTGTGTTTTCTTTCTCCGTTTTATTCTTGGTATCCTGGGCTGCTAAGTCTTGGGTTGTTGCTAATTTATCTCCGCTTACGGTGTTTTCAACTTTTGCTTCTTCCAGTTCCTTGCCTGAACTTTCACTTGTATCCGCACCTGTTTCGCCGTTTGCATCGCCCGTACCGCTTTCTCCGATCAATTCACCTTCTTCAATGGCATAATCGGTATCAATATAGCCGTCATCATCAATTAAGTAATTTTCAAAATCCCCGGGAATATAGTTATCCTCATAGTTGTCCTCGGTATTAGCAAGAAAATTAAGAAATTTCAAATCCGTTCTTGTAATTATTATTGCGGTAGCACCAACCACAATTATGGCAAGTATCAGTATAATGTAAAACCCTTTTCTATTAAATAATTCCGCAAAACCTTTGCCTGATCCTTTTTTATCAGAAAATAAATTTTTCATATTCACAACTTCCACCTCCGTATATTATTGTTTCCGTATATGGCAACAATATACATAAGGAAGTAAAATATTTTTCCGGGTTTTAACCAATTGTACCTAACTCTACCCCTATATAATAATGCTTTATGATATCAACCCACCCTTTACCGGTCTTTGCAAGGTAATTGGCCCCCCACTGGCTCATACCCACGCCATGGCCACTGCCATAAGTCGTTATTTCAATCATACCGCTGTTGTCCTGTTTTAATGTAATATTGGCCGAGGGAAGTGAAAAGATTTTTCTAAAATCAGTGCCTTTTATCAGGATATTCCCGATTTGCATCGTCTTGACCCTTCCGCCTGTGGTATAATCAAGAATTTTTACATCCCCTAAAATATTGTTTTTGTTTAATTTCGCATCAGGATAATTTTCTTTAAGAATATTATAGAATTCATCCGTGGATACTCTCAGCACAGACATATAGGAGGGCGAATTTTCCTCTCCTTCGCTTGCCACACTTCTTAAATACCCGACAGGATTTACATTCCATACTTCCTCCACATTTTCGGTTCTTCCGCCGCTGTTGGAATGAAACAACGTATTCGCAACCACACCGTTATATAAAATTATTGTTCCTTTGGTTTCATTTACTGCTTTTTCGATTTTAGCCCAGTAGTCCTCCGCTTTGGCACTATCCCATGCTGCCATAGCTTCATCCTTGCTAACCCAGGCCTGGCAGTGGGTATAATCAGTACATATATGCGCCCCACGGTGGAAGGCAGTGTCCTCTTCATCTATATAAAGCCCCTTTATTCTTCCATAAACATATGTCCTTGCCGCAACGGCCTGCGCTTTCAAGGCTTCATCAGCAAACTCCGCAGGCATTTCAGCAGCAACGACCCCTTTTACATACTCTTCCAGGTCCATATCTTTAATTTTGTCTTCAGCCGCTATGTACACCTTTATCTTAATTTCTCTTTCTTCCGCTTTATTTTCCATTTTTGTTGCTGAATTGCCCCTTTTATTTCCCGTGCCGTTATTATCGTACTTTTGCTCCTGTCTCTCATTACCGGCTTTTTGTCCGGTGTTTCCTGCTGAATTAAAGTTGAAACATTTAACTACAAACATCGGAAGAACTATAATTACCAGTATGGTTACCAGCGTAAAGTAACTTGCTTTTTTTATTATTGTCCCCATAAATCCCCATTATTTACACTTATAAATATTAGTATTTTTTATTAAATATAAAATTTTATATTAATATAAGTAGTTTGTTTGTTTTATTTTGATTTACACTAATATATATTCTCTCTGAGTTCTTCCGATGATTTTTATATCAATTTTTACTAATTTTTAATTTTCTAGCTACTATGTCTTAATAATTATATGTTTTGCTTTTTTCATTCCTCCCTTGTAATATTTGCCCCAAGCATTTTCAGTTTTTCATCAAATTCTACATATCCCCTGTCTATGTGTTCTATATCATCTACAACAGTGGTCCCCTTGGCAGCAAGCCCGGCTATAACCAATGCCGCACCTGCTCTTAAATCCGTAGCTTTAACCTGGGTCCCGGTCAGTTTACTTTTACCTTGTATTACAGCACTCCTGCCCTCAATTCTTATATCAGCACCCATCCTCTTTAGCTCAGGAATATGCATAAACCTGTTTTCAAATATGGTTTCAACAATCATACTTGTTCCCTCCGCCTTTGTCATGACAGAGGTCATCTGGGCCTGCATGTCTGTCGGAAAGCCAGGATATGGATGTGTTTTTATATCTACAGCTTTAAATTTGCCCTGGGATACTACTCTTATAGTGGATAACTCCTCTGAAATTTCCACCCCCACTTCCCTTAATTTGGCTGTCACCGGTTTTAAGTGGTCTACAACGACATTTTCAAGGACCACATCTCCTCCGGTCATTGCAACTGCAGCCATAAATGTTCCGGCTTCTATCCTGTCCGGTATTACTGAATGTGTAATGCTATTTAGACTTTTTACACCGTTGATTTTTATAGTATCCGTACCGGCTCCTTTTATATCCGCTCCCATTGATATTAAATATGTAGCCAGGTCAACTATTTCAGGCTCAATGGCAGCATTTTCTATAATTGTCTGTCCTTCGGCAAGTACCGCCGCCATCATTATGTTTTCAGTCGCCCCGACGCTCGGAAAGTCAAGGTATATTTTTGCTCCTTTCAACTTTCTGTTAACCTTGGCCTCAATATAACCATATCCCTGTTTTATCTTTACTCCCATGGCCGAAAATCCTTTAAGATGCAAGTCTATCGGCCTTGAGCCTATGGCGCATCCTCCGGGCAGCGGTACTTTTGCATAACCTGTCCTTGCCAGGAGAGGACCTGTTATCAGGAATGAGGCCCTCATTTTACTGACAAGTTCGTATGGAGCCGCTTTATTATTAATATTGTTGCCGGGGATTATTTCCAGCCTATCCTTTGTTTCTGATATATGTACTTTAACTCCGAGAAGTTTCAAGAGTTCGCACATTATTTTTACATCATTCAAATACGGAACTTCCTTTATTACACTCTTCTTTTCAGTAAGAAGAGAAGCTGCAATTATGGGCAGGGCGGAGTTTTTGGCCCCGCTTATTTTTACTTTTCCATTCAGTCCGTTTGTCTCGTGTATAACAAACTTAGCCATTATTACTACCTCTCACAATCTAATTATTACTGTATCTCATAACCCATGATCATGCGGCAGGAATCCGAATCCATATATACGTTCTCTTTTCATAGGAGTTGTATCTGAAACTTACATGTATGTTATTCCTGCCATCCTGAACTCCGTCATTATTCCCTTTAACAGGCAGATCCGCGTAAACGGTTATTAAATTTTTCTCAGCACTGCTTTTTACATTTTCCGGCTTTATTTTGCCTAAAACAGCCTCGCAAACCCGGTTCATGCTTCCGGTGTCCATTTTTCCCTCAAAATAGCCGGCCACCATGCTGCTTACCTTTGGCTTTAATTTATAGTAACCGAAAACAGTATAAATCTTATGATATATATCCTCCAATCTGTTCAAAAAACGAGTTCCGTTTATACAAACTTCTACACTGCATTTTGCATAATTTGCATCTTTATATAAGTCATCCTTTTCCAGCACAAGTGTTATATTAACAAATTCACCCTCCCTGGTTTCTCCTTCTGCAACCATTTGCTTAAACCTATCATTTTCCGAGATTTTTACATCAGCCTCAAGCTCCAGGCCATTAATCAAGTCTCCTGTAATCTTATTCAAGAATTCCTGGTTAAGCTGCTGTCTCTTATCTTCTACATCAGCCTTAAAAATTACCTGGCTGTTAACAAATTCAGCACCTGTGCCGTCAAACATTTCAAACACTTCCGTTCCGGGCAATCGTACCTCATTATGCATTTTTGAAAAGTATATTGTCAATACTAAAGCAGTAAAAAGTGATAAAAAAGTAAAAAAAATAAATAAAGCCTTTTTCTTCATGGATATCTCCCTTATTCTCCCTTATTTCAAACTCATAATTTTAATTAAATTGAAAATATTATTTCATTAAGTTTAAAGCATTAATGCATTATTGATTATTACCTTCAAAATATGGGGATATACATTGAAAAAATTAAATATGCCAACTTTACATGGCTTTTAAACATAATAAAGGAAAGCATAATGAATAGAAAATTAAAAAGAACTTAAAATGAAAAGAAAAAATAGAATAAATGAGGGATGTGCGTTATAAATTAAATGTAAAAAATACAAAATACATTGAAATTTTAATAAAAATAATACATTCAAAAATGAAAAAGGAATTTTTAAAGGGAAAATCCCTGAGTTTGCCGGTTTAGTCAAGCTCACCGACAAACTCAAGCACATTTTCAATGATACCCATAAATTCTCCTCTTAATATCACTTCCTGAGGTTCAAGCAGGTTGCTGTACCTATAGGAGACAAAACCGTTTTCAACTGCAAATGTAACCCTGTCATATAATTCCTTGGAAATTTTACTTATATCTTCAAAGGGGTAAACACCTTCTCCTGAAGCCTTGGCCTTTTTCCCGGTCTTTAATTCATAGAGCCGGACAGCTATTGCAAGAGCTTTTTCCCTTGTGCAGCCTTTTTCCGGCGAATCCGCATCGGATTTGTCTATGATGCCTGCTCTTAAGGCAACCACCAGGTAATCATTTCCGTAATTATAATCCATCACATCCAGTATAAATTTGACGGCATCGGCTATGGTAAGATTATCACCTGTCCTGAAGGCAGTTCCTTTTACGCTCTTTAATTCATGCAGCGAAGCTACATTGTTGATTGCATCACGGAACCTGCTGGAACTTATATCACTGAATTTATCCCTAGAATAACATCCTACAGCCATACCGCCTGCAACAGGCATGTCAAATACAAACCTGCTCAAATCCAGATCCATGTTGTATTCATACCTGGTACCGGCCGTCTTCCATTCCGATGTATTAATATCATAAATCAATCCTGTCATCTCACCGGGGGAACTGATTTTACTTCCCGGAAATGTATAGATAATTTGCATAGGCTTGTCAAGCTTATAAACCGGTGATTTCAGCTGTCCCGTCTTAATATATACTTCCAATCCTGTTATATCCGATTCAAACTTGATTCCATTGGTTTTTTCGGAAGCCGGCAGTTCATTTGAGGTATTTTTCAGTATTATTGTTATCTCATAAATGGAATTGTATGACTGACTGGTTGTTCCTGAAAAAATACCATATGGCATTATTATCCTGTTTACAGGGGTCAATATAATAATATTCTCTTTTAATTGCCCCATGGCCGCAAAAACCCTTCCGGAAACTGACAGAACTATGCGCCGGGTTCCATAATAAGGCGGATTTCTTAAATCAAGTATATAGTCAATCTCATTGTCATTTTTCATATTTTCTATAAATCTGTCCGCATTGACCCCCTCAATCCTTATTGTCCACGTATTATCCCTTTTCGTGTATTCCTTTTGAATATAATCCCCTGTTATTTCTTCTTCGGTATACTCGTCAGAATCGTAATCATCCAAGCTTCTCTTGGTCCTGCAGATTACGGTCTGAGTCGGTTCTGACCTCAATTTCTTTTCAGGATCATAGGCATACAATCTTGCATAATACCTGTAATTTGACCTTAATCCTTCAACCTTATACTCCGATACGTTTCCTACCTCAAATTCTTCAGAATCCGCATAATCAATATCACTTGCCACTTCAAGGATATATTCCATTCCTTCTTCCATAATCCATTCATACGTGATGCTGTTCTTGGTTACGGCATCCTTGCTGTTTTTAACTCCGAAGCCTTTGGGTGTTTCCGGAGGTATGTAAGGCAAGGTCCTTACAACAAGAGAATCGCTCCAGTCAGATCTTGCCGTTGTTCCGTCAGCCCCCCTGACCTCGGCCTGTATCCAGAAATAGTACACCGTATCCTGCTCAAGGCCTTTTACGGTGTAATATGTGCTGTAATACAGATCTTCAGGTTTGATTTCCACCGTACCTATGGCGGAATTTATATCATCCTTGGTCGCATACTTGATATAATAGTAATATCCTGCCTTAACATCCCAGCCTAAATCAACATAATTGTCACCCGCATAATAGTAGTTGAAAGTTGGGACCACCGGTTTTTCTATAGTTGCAGGCAACTGAGGATTGGTGGTTACTATTATCGGGTCGGAAGGTCCTGAAACAAGTCCGTACTCAGTCCTCACGGCCCTGACCCATATTATGTATGATGTGTTAGGTTTAAGGTCAGATAAAATAATGTCTATATTGTGCTTTTTCCTGTCAGGATTAAGTGATCCGTCTTCATAGGGATCATTTGGTGTCACAGGAAAACCTGTTACCTTGTTGGCAGGCAAACTTGCTATATCCTTATAATCCATGTCTTCAGTATATTCCACACATCCTACGTCAATGGAAATACCTGCATCATATTGCACTATCCTGTATTTATTGCTGTTTGTTCCGTTTTCAAGCTGGTCTACTATAGTCTTTCCCAGCTCTTCAGACGTTCTGTATTCCCACTTTTTTGTATTTTCGTTATATTCTTCATACCATTTATCCTTAAGCTGTATCACAACCGTATTTTCACTTACCATATATTTTCCCGGGCTGCCGGGCATCTCTTTTAGTTTCAACGGAGGCCTTCCAGGCACAACAGGAGTGGTTGTATTGTCCTGAGCAGGCGTTATTACTATCTTTATGGCTGGTTCGGAGCTCAAAATAACTTCCTGTAGTTCACCGTCCACATTATCAATATAAGATTTTTTGGCTACTATTTTAAAATAATATATTTTATTTGGCGTGAGTCCCGAAATGGTATACTTATACCCTATCAGCCTGTTTCCGTCCATAACCATATTGCCGGTTGACATTTTCAAGGAAGAAGCTATTTTATACTGGTCCGGCGAGGATTCCACCTGGTTGGGGTCATCTATAAGCCATATATCATAAACAACATCCAGGTCTGAAGTGCCTTCTCCCGTAACAGGTACCTTCCAGAGCAAGGTTGCGGAAGTAGGTTTCAAATTTTCCTCATAGCTTATTATTGTTCTTCCGTCTATGTCCTTGAACTCATTAACCAGCTCCGGGGCAGCGGGAATTGCCGGAATACCCGATTCCTTTATTATTATCTTATCCGATTCTATATTTATTCCAGGGTAAAGATTCTGGCCGTTCCTAGTAATCACGGCCCTGATTATAAAATAGCAGGTTTTCTCCTCTTCGGGCGTAAGGACGGTAATAAAAACATTATCATCCACCGCAGCCTCATATTTCGGTACATCAGTCGAATTCAAGTTGCCCCTGTATATATGATATGTTATTTTCACATCTCCCATATTTAATCCGGTTACAACAGGAATCCACTCGATCTTCCATACCGTTCCCGATTCGGTGGATGCCATTTTGGTGGTCCTGGCAAGTATGTAGCTGCTTGCTGCTACAATATTGCTTTCTTTGGAATATTTAAGCGAAGTATCGGCTATATCCGGCTCAATTTTTATATAATAAACTCTTCCAGGATCTCTCACCGTATAAATATACTCGAGTTTTCCGTTTTCCTCGTTTACTGTTACAGCCTTACCTTCGCCGATATCCTCCTGCCTTATATATATCGGGGGAGTATTGGCAAAACTCTTGTCTTCTGAAACATATAACTTGTAATCTATACGTTTCCCCGATTCCCACACGTCATCCCATATGATTTTTATCTGCCTCGAACCGTAGGAATATGCATCCAAACGTATATCGGTCATGAATTTAACCATGTTTGACGGCACGGATTCAGGGCTTTTATAGGATACGTTATTTTCTATGTAAGTATACCATGCCGTAGCATAGGTATAATAAATGGTTCCCGAAGAAAGGTTTTTCAACCTTATCTGAGTCGGTGAATTCTGGTTGGCAAGTACATTTGATTCCTTGATTATAATAGGTTTCTGGGGTTTGTAAGGCTTGGTTATCTCCTGGAGGTAAAAATTCATGTATTTATCCACGGCAATATTGGGCTGGGGATTTTTTAAAGGATCCCATTTCAAATCCACGTAATAGCCGTCATATTCATTATACCCTATGGCAGGCTGGTCACCATACATAGCCTCAACCCTCAATTTTTCAGGCGCAGGCTGGGTAGGTACCACCTGTGCAAAAACAGTAAGCTGATTTACACAAACCGTAAATTGCATTATCAATGCCAACAATATTACACCAAGAGATAACTGTAAATCCTTTTTCATAACAGCTTTTCCCCTTTTACTTTAAATATTTTTTCTTACCATTTCTTTTTGCTTTTCCTTTTTTATTCCTTTTATTTCTTTTTGCTAATTATCCTATAATCCTGCATCACACGGAAAAATAATCATTTAATATTAATCATTCAATTAATAATAAATATTATTTATTTAAGATTTAAGGCCCTGCTCAGATATACAAGCAGTTCTCCGCGGGTTACCGGCTTATCCGGTTCAAACCGCATCCCGTCATTAAGTTCCATTATACCGTTCTCAACGGCAACTGCCACCGCATTATAATATTTGCTTTTAATGCTGTTCTCATCTTTTATGCTTATCCTCTTTGCAGGTCTTAAGGAAGCATAATTGGCTCCGGTCTTTACCGAATAAAGCTTTATAACAAGCCCTGCAGCTTCCTGTCTTGTTAAGTCGCCGGCAGGGGCACTTGTATTGATTATGCTGTCAAGCCCCAGTTTTTGTGCTTTTTCCTTTATACTCAGCCCCTGGTATTCGGCTGTCTTACCCATAATCATCTCATACAGCAGCACTGCTTCTTTAAGAGATACAGTCCGGTCAAGGAACAGGTTCTTTCCGGTTATGTTAAATATACCTGTTACGTCATATCTGGAAAGGAAATCCCTGATCAATTCCCCATCCGGATAACCTTTTAATATGTCAGCATATTCCTGGCTTTCTACAAACAAGCCATACCTGCCGGGCGCAGCAGGGTTAAAGGATGTATATATCCCATTTTGAGTTACATTCAAGGAAATCTTCTGCCATGTTGCATTATTACCGTATTTCACATAAGGAACCGTTAAACCGTTGCTTGGTGAATTTGCCGGAAGTACCACATTTAACGGTGTATCAAAGCTGCTCACTGCTGTCAGGGCATTTTTCACCGTTACAGACTGCAACGTACTTGCAATATACACCGAAAGCTCTTTTTCAATCTGCTCAACAAGTCTGTCCAGGTATTCGTATAACTCGGCATCCTTAACATACGAACCATAGTTTTTCTTTATATAATCTATTTTTTGGTTCACAAGCCCTGTTTCGGAATTATACAGCTTATTCTCAAACATCTTTTTAAGTTCCTCATAGGTTCTTGATATACCCTGGGCCTTTACCCCTATTTCAACGATAGATGATGCAGGCTGCCCGTTTTTAGGTAAATCTATGGTGTTGTAATCCATAATGGTAATTTTTATTTCAATGAGAATATCCTTTACCCTGGTATTTTCCCGTATATTCTTTACTTCGGAAGCATCCATGATATCCAAAGTCTGAGGCCTGAAGCCGTAGCTTATGCCATCGGTATTAATCTTAAGCCCTTTATTCTGGCGTTTCATGCTTTCAAGCAGGCTTATGGGCAAATATACGGTATTTTTATTTGTTCCATAGGGCAAGTCCTCCAGCTCCAGTACAAAATAACTGTCTGCCATGCTTGAAATATGATTGGCAATGCGGTCGCCTTTTAATAATATTGCATATTCGGTAGCGTCATTGGTACTTATCTCCCAGTACATTTTGTCTTCCAGTCTGTCTATCTTGTCAAGGAAAATAGCCTCGGTTTTATCATCCCTATCCTCTTCATCATAATCATCCTGGCTGAATTCGGTCCTTAAAATAACAGGACCTATGTATTTAGAGTATGACACCACTGACCTATCATTCGGATCAACTCTTACAGCCCGTACCTTAACATAGTATTTAGTATTTGATTTAAGCGGTATGTGAATTACCGTACCTGAAGCCAACTCAACAGGTATGGACTTTATTTTTGCATAATAGTAGCTTCTGTCATTGCCTGCAGTCTGCAGAGTTTCCTCTATATAATACGGGTTGCTGCGTCCGTACCTATCTTCATAAATCTCCAGCCCTTCTTTATCAATAACTATATAGTTTTCATCATCTTCCGTCCTTATGGCAATCTCATAATCGTATCCTTCAATTCCTCTCCATCTTACCTCGATCTCATGGTGAACGTCTTTCGTATATATATTGTCCCTCGAATAAACAGGGTTCATTGCTTCCTTTCCCCTGTATACCCTTACGTTGTAATATGAATCAGGCTTTAATTTCTTAATTCTCGCATAAAATACATACCCATCCCTTGCCAGTTCATATTCGGACTTCTTAAGCTCTTTGAAGTCCCTGTCATCAGGCCCTTTTATATAAATCAGGTAATCATCCGCGTCAACATTGGTATTATATTCATACCAGAAAAATCCGATTTCACAGTCATACACGGGTTCAATCAAATCAGGGGCTTCGATAAGGGTCGTAGTCACAGGTATGGATACCCACACGCTGGCTTTCCCGTTTATCTCTGCCCTGATGCTGAAATAGTAAACTCTGTTAGGATAAAGCCATTCACTAATGGTTAGCTTGAACGTTTTTGAATTACTGTCATACTCAAAGAAACCTGCTCTTAAATCCTTACTTGGGTCTAAAATGAAAGTACTCGAATCACCGTCACTGTCTCTTCCTCCAAAATAATCTATAAAGCTCCTGTAGATGGGGTCATTCTGGTATTCGGACCTGGCAGCGTTAGGTTCAACTTTCTTGGAAGTACATATAATATTATAAACCGCTCCTTTTTCCAGCAGGGACCATACAAAACTTGCTTTTGTTCCCCAAATCTCAGGATTTCCGTCCTTATCCACCGCAACTGCAAAATCAGTAGGCGCAAAGGGTCTTTTCCCCGTTTCATCAGGCTCGCTTATGTCCTTCTTTGGAGTTGTCACGGAAATTACAGGAGTAGGCGGCGATTCCCTGTCAGGAGACACACCGTCAATAACAAGCCTTGTTTTAATAACAAAATAATATATCGTATTGGGTTTCAAGGAATCCCCAAACACATCATAAGGATCTGTAGCGCTGTTATTGCCGTTGCTTATACGGTTCGTGAAAGTACTTATAGTTGCCCTGATATAGCTGCTGTTAGGATTATCTGCGCCCACAAATTTTACGTCACCGCCACTCAAATCCTGAGTAGTCCCGATCAGTACAAAAGAACTTGCTTCTGTCCTGGTACTCATATATAAATCATAATACACTGCCTTGCTTATACTGCTGTTGTTGAGGAGTTTAGTGTCTATTATGTATTTGCTCCAGTCAATATCCACCTTGTCAAATTGAATTTCTATTACATTGTTTCCTGTAGTACTGTCTATTTCATTTCTGTTGATTTTAATATTGGAAGGAGCCGGTACTTCCCTTTCTATGCCGGAAAGGGTGGTAAAACTTTTTACCAGGGACTTCCCCGACATTTTTTCCGGGTCAAGAGTCCCTACATCGGCGGCTCTTGTTGTATACATCTGGATATAATAAATACTGTTCGGTAAAAGAAAGTCCGGGTATCCGTCAGAGCTTATGGATACCTCTGTTCCGTCCGAGAGCTTTCCTTTAAAAAGCTCAAATCCTTTGAGTGTATAGTACAACCTTCCACCTTCGGCTTTAATATCCGGGGAATTGGCACTAATATATTGCACCAACCTGTACTTAACAGGATAGCTGCCCCATGAAATATCTCCCACCCTTAGCTCTGTTTCCGTATTCAAATCTACAGGGTTAGTGCTAAGCAGTATATGGAAATAAAGGTCGTTCTTTATTGTGTCCCAGTCGGAAGGCATGTCCCAGGATATGGTAACATCGGTTGATACCACCTTCACTTCTTCTTTCGTTATGGGATTAGTCACAGTACCGGGAGAAGGCAGCCTTTCAACTATGTTCACGTTCATCGGAACAGGTGGCTTGCTCTTGTCTTCTACCAACGTATAGGGCATCTTTGAAGATTCCAGCCTGTCATCCACGCTGTCAGACTTTACAACTATCCTGTAATACATTTCATTATTCACATTTACGCCTGAAATTACGGTAACGGCTGTACCTTCGCTAAAATAGGTGTCATCAATTTTCCTCCTGACCGGCCAATCACCGGGTATGCTCGGGTCATCACTGGATTGGACTTCATAGTATAACCTTGGTAAGTCAAGGCTTCCCTGGTTTATCCTGTATATTTTGACATAAACGTTGTTCATATCATCCCTGCTGAGCTGAAACCTTATGGGAGTAAATATATATGAAACCGAGCCATAAAGCGGGCTTCCGTTCATAGCCTCAGGTGGCCCTACGACGACAAAGGAGGCCGAAGGATTGCTCACGTCAAGGAATACGGGTTTTATATTCATATAGTAAACCGTTCCGGGCAGGATACCGGTGTGAAGAAGCTGGTATTGCTGGGTTTGGGGAGGTGCAGCTTCACTTGACTCTTTTCCGATTAAATCAAAATTTACATACCCGTTACTATCTATACTGCGGACTTCAGCCTTCAATGCTTCGTTTCCCGAAACATAAGCATAATATTTTCCGCTCTCGTAATCTATAACAACCGATGCTTGCAGTGGAGCCGAATTCAGCTTTGTAGAATCAGTGGAAATATTTATCCTGAAACTAAATTTGTCTATCTTTCTGCCGTCGTCATAAACATTTTTAATCTGGTCCTGCATATACGTTAAGGCATCATGAACATAACTAAAGCCTGTGCCGTTCCAAACCTTGGGTATTGCCCATTTAAGATTTATTCCCGGGTCAATACCAATTTCACGGCCTCCGCCCTCAACATCTCTGTATACCTGGTTCAGGATTTTAGCCTGAAATGTAATCCTGGGCAGGAAATATAATAACCCTTGCCCTATTTCAACCCCATTTTTATTGTATACCTTTACACTTATATCATAAATTACGTCGTTGGCAAGACCGCTGATATCCGCCCTGTTTGTCGCCTGGTTTATTGTTATGGTTTCAAGCATACCGGGATTTGCTGAGTTGGGTGAATGGTAAGATATCACAACCGAACTGGCATCCTCAAGGTTATCCCATCTTATGCTTACTGTTCCTCCGCTGTATTTCTCCACGTAAACATTTATTGGAAGAGGTGCGGCAATAACCACCTGCGGAAATTGAGCGCAAAATGCCGCTATAAAGCTGATTACAAGCATCAAGGCAATTGTTCTGTTCAGTCTTTTCATCCCCAAACCTCCATCAAGACTACAATAAAGTCATATTTTCCCTTATATAAGCATTTATCGGAATTTTACAGAAAGAATTTATATAAATAACTTTAAATTAAATTTTCAATTAAGTTTTTATATAAAGTTATTAACAGGCAATTAAGCAATAAGCATTACGGAAGTATTTCTTTGAGTATTCTGCTTAGATTCTCTCCCATAATAATATGGCCGTAGTCCGATGGATGAACAAGGTCTATGCTAAGCCCCGAAAAATCGGTCAGGATATCTTTCCCGTCCACATAATATAAATACCTGCTATTCATGGATTCAACAATCTCTTTTGATATTTTGTCAAATATAAAGTTGCTTTGTGTAATCGGATTTTCCTTATTCAGGGCATACAAGCTCCCATTGGGATAAATTCCGATTACAACAACCGGCTTATTGGGTTTCTTCTCCACTATTCTCTGAAGTAAATGCCGGACGCGCTTTTCGTATTCTTCCGGAGTAAACCTTCCCCTCATATTTACTCCTAATTCCAGGGTTGCAAAATCCCATTTTTCATACTCTGCAATATAATCCACTATAGGCTCGTCACAAAAACATGAGCCTGCTATCCCTTTATTGAGTATGTCTACCCCCAGCCTTCTGGCTGCGTGTTCTATATATGTATTACTATACAGTGATGTATTGCTCCCGAATGTTATGGATGAACCATAGGCCAGCCACTTCAGCTTCGGTACCTCGTCCTCCCGGGGAGGTCTTATCTCATGTCCAAAAGAGTCTATGTAATGAAAGGAGATTCCGCAGTCTCTCCCAAATTTCAGCCGCCATATCCCCGGAGAAAAGGAATACCCGTTTAAACATTCCTCTTCCACTTCGCTGAATTTGGGCGGTTCTTCCAAATGCAGAGTTGTGATTACCCCGGCTTTTAATACATAAGAAGAATGAAAGAAATTCCCCTTGTACACCAATACTGTTCCGTCCTGTTCAACGGCTGACAAGGATACCCTGACAAACTTTGCGTCCGTGGCGAATCTTATTTCACATCCTGCTGCTCTTTGTGAATAAAAACGGCCACGTTCATGTTCCTTGTGACCAAGGGAATTCCTAACTTCCTTCGGGAACCTCTGCAGCCTGTATCCGCACATGCCCGGAACGCTTTCCAATTCCGCCACATTATGAAATTCTATATTCTCGAATATCATTTACTCTCCCTCCCTTTCGTTACCCATTTCATATCCGTTTTATACTTTATACCCATGCTATGCCATCCATTATTTTCCTTTCAACTCTGCCCACAATTATTTCCCATCCTTTCATTGCCTTTGATGTAATTTTTATGATTACTCCTTTTCTTACATATTACCACCCTGTTTCCTCCACTGTAAATATAGGGATATCTTTTTGCAATCCCATTTATACCATACTTCACTTGTATCATATTGTATTCTCAGGCAATATAATGTATACTTAATTTGTTTTATACTCTTTTTTACTATGTACTTTTTTGTGGTAGTTTTAAATTTATAGTTATTGTATATATTTATTTTATGAACAGCGAAAACTTTGGAAAGGGAGTTACATATGCAAGAGTGGATTACTGAATTTATGAATCAATTTGGCTATATAGGTATTTTTCTGCTTATTTCCCTTGAAAATATATTTCCGCCGATACCATCCGAGATTATTCTTACTTTCGGCGGATTCATGACTACATACACGAATATGTCTATTCCGGTTGTGATTGGGTTCGCCACTGCCGGTTCAGTTGTGGGTGCAATCGTTCTTTACCGTGTAGGCCGATTCATGGACGCAAAAAAGCTGGAAGGAATCATAAACCGCTGGGGCCACATTTTAAGGATAAAAGCAAAAGATATACAAAAGGCTGATTCATGGTTTAACCGCCACGGTTACCTGGCGGTCTTCTTTTGCCGCATGGTTCCCATTGTCCGCAGCCTGATTTCCGTTCCAGCCGGTATGGCCAATATGAAATTCGGGGTTTTCATGATATACACTATAGCCGGAACGTTAATCTGGAACACCGTGCTTATAATTGCGGGAGCCATGCTGGGTGAATCCTGGGGAAAAATTGTGGAGTTCATGGATGTTTACTCCTACGTTACATACGTTGTCCTCGGTCTCTTAGCCGTAGGCTTTATCCTTTACCTGATTATAAAAAAAAGGCGCGGATAATTTTGTAGCGCCTTTTCTTTACTCTCCTGATATAAAAGCTCACTCCTGGAACTTGCTCCTGTCAGCCCAAAGCCCCAGTGCAGGATTGCTTATATAGAAAATCTCCTCTCCATCCTCCAGTATGTTATACCCATCCTTCAGTTTCTTCGGGTCGTATTTCTTATAGGCTTCTTCAAGAGGCATATACTTGAAATTGACGCCTTCCACTTCTTCCCTGGTCAATTTTTCAACTGCATAAGTAATTGTAAATCTATCATCCGATGAACCGTGGATAAGATGAGCAGCAACCGAAAGGTTCTTCTGCAAATCCTCGTTTTCCTGTACAAGCTTGAGAACATTCTTCCTGCCGACATACCCGTATTTTCTGATTAAAACGTCATTCCCCTCATCTTCTCCGAACTTCCTTACACCGGGCGCAAGTATAATAAGCTCACCGCCGTCTGCAATTGCCATCCTTGTGCGGTAAACCGCCTTGTTCCCGAGCCATGTACTCTTGAATTCCTTCTCATCCAGGTATACCACAACCTTCTTAAAAGGTTTGTCCACAAAAGTAAGGTTCTTTTCCTGACTCAGTTTGATGGCTTCTTCAAGTATTTTTCTTTCTCTTCCTATAAACACCCCATGTATAGATACCCTGTTTTCCTTGGCGGTAGTAACGGTAAGCACATACATCAGGGGGATGTCCTTAATAAAGTTTTGCTCGGCGTAATCAAAAACCTTTCTTACAGGAGAATGGTCCCTTCCCATTATTCTTTCCAT
>ENA-OWOZ01001865-OWOZ01001865.1-bioreactor-metagenome-genome-assembly--contig:-NODE-1865-length-17525-cov-36.896435_pt1 | contig 17525 bp, 17 predicted proteins | sample MGYA00238140_ERZ651804 | MGnify/ENA primary metagenome ERZ651804 (study PRJEB26910, sample SAMN07631232) | bioreactor metagenome | isolation source: Switchgrass digestor | place: USA: Dartmouth... | reverse complement strand
TAAAAGTTTGAGATGCAGCACAATCACTACCTTTGTAAATAGCAGCCTGCTTGTACTCATTTTCTTCTAATACATATACCTCAACTGTTTTAAGTTCTGGATTTACCATCCAATATTCATTTATGCCAAATTCCATATAAGTACTGTATTTTCTTATTCTGTCATGGGTTTGATTAGAAGTGGAAATTATTTCAATAACTAGGACTGGTACACCCTCATATGCGTTTTCCATTAATCCAGTTTTATCACAAATGACCATTAAATCAGGTTGAACTTTTACTTTAGCAGTTTTTTCTTTATTTGTTAACCAGACATCCAGTGGGGAGATGAATACCTCACAAGATTTGCCTTTGAAATAGTTTCGGAATTCTGCAGCAATGTTTAATAAAACCTGTTGATGTTTTACTGACGGAGATTCAAGGTAAACTACTTCACCATCAAAATACTCTAGTCTATGTTTGTTTTCTTTATCCATCTGCAAAAACTCTTCAAAGTCTACTATTTTTGTTTTAGGCATATCTTAGCCTCCCTGCAAATACCAATTTTACGATATTCTATGTAGATATAATACCATATTTCTTTGTTAATTTATTGAATTTAACATTGAAAAATTTTATTTCATAACTGGACTCTTGTCATGCCCATTTTGGTCCGATACAATAGGTAAAAACGGGGTGATGATTAATGAAGGCGGTAAGGTGTAATAGTGCTTATGCTCTTAGCAAGGATGAAGTTTGTAAAAGTAATAAGTATAATTTTAAAGTAACAGTTGTTCAAAATATTATTTATGTCTATTCAATTCTTGATTTATGGCTGATACAGAAAGTTGGAATTAAAAAATTTTACCTTTATCATCAAAATAAAAAATTCGGTAATAAGAATTATCACTTTCAACAGGAATTTAATAATCTGAGTGATACCTTTGAGTACATTCACAAGCATGACGAGTTTGTTTTGAAGATGAAATGGACATTACCTGCAGGGTTAAAAAATGCGTATAGGAAGGCTAGGAGGAGGGGAGAGACATGAAGATTAAGGTATAAAGGATTAAGGCTTAAAGGGAAGCGACTTTACCCTTGTTATAGCATAATTAGGAGTCACTAAAATCTGAATCATTACCTGTCTTCAATTTCAACTTTTTTATGTAACCGTACAACATTTTGATAATCTCAATTAGTTTTGCATCTAGAGCATCATACTGTTCTCTATCGATATAGCCATTTTGATAGGCAATAAAAAGGTGATTCCTTACTTCTCCTGCACTTCCTAATGCTATATTTGCATGAACTATTTCTTTTTTTACAAATAATTGAGTATTTCCTTCTGCAAGATTTGCCCCTATACTTCGAGAAGCCCTTACTAACTGGTCTACAAGCCTATATTGTTCATAACTTGGAAACCCTTTAACCAATTTTCCTATCTCCTGCTCAAGCCTATTTGCGTTCTGCCAAACCTTAAGCGTCTTAAAATCCTTTATGAGTAAATTTTCGCACATATAACTCATCCTTTCAAATTTGATTTTCCACATTATACGGATTGTTAGGGATAAGTCAAATTCTGATAGAAAAATTTTTGTAAAGTAATTACTGAAGGGCAAAAGGGTTAAGGAGATATGTAATGCATTATTAATCCTTTGTCCATTACACCTTAGAACTAATATCCTAACATGGTTTTTGTCGCTTAAAAATCCATATAAATGCTGTAGCGCCAGAGGGTCGAGGGATTTTACTAAATACATATATAATAAGAAAAGGTATAAGAGGAAAGGGAAAAGGATTTAAGGAAAAGTGAAAAAAACACTTGAAAATGTATTTGATGATTTAATATAAAATAATCGCCTATTAATAAAAAGGTATTTTACTAAATCAGAATTGAATACCTCCGTTACAATATATTTGTATGCTTACCTAATTGATAGGTGAGCAATTTTTTTATTGTAGAAATACTTGAAATTATAAAAAGTGATTTACTAAAAGAACTATGAAGAACTAAACCACAAGATTGGAGGAATTGTTATGAGCAATAGGATTTTATTAGGTCTTGATAATGGTAACAAATGTACAAAAACAAGCGAAGGTTATATTAGCGAGTCTGGTTTTACTAAATTTGACTATGAACCAATCTCAACTAATAATTTGTTAGTTTATGAAGGTAAATTTTATAGTATAGGCAGCAATAGACTGTGTGTTCAAATGGACAAAACAGTCAACCAAGATGCTTTCATCTTGTCTTTACCAGCAATAGCAGATGCAATAGATAGTGCAGGAGTAGAAGGAGATGTGGATGTAATCATTGGAGTTGGGCTCCCGATAGTCAATTATGGAATTTTTAAGAAAAAGTTTCGAGAATACTTTTTAAGGCAGAACATAGAATTTAATTTTAATAAAAAAGATTATAAAGTAGATATTGTTAATTGCAAAGTATATCCTCAAGGGTATGCTTCACTTATTACGGTATTTAATAACTATAGGAATATCCTATGCAACATAATAGACATTGGTGGCTATACTGTTGATATTTTCAGAGTTGAGAACGGGATAATTGATACTAAATCATGCTACTCACTTCCTGATGGAATCATTACATTAATTGCAAATGTTCAGCAGGAACTATTAAAAATGAACATCAGGCTTACTGAAGGCCAGGTACAGGATATAATAGCAGGCAAGGAACCAGTCATTTTTGAAGCAGATGTTAAAGAAATAGTTGAAGCCATAGCAAAAGAGTACACAGAAAATATACTAGCGAAAATCCAAGAGTATGGGTTTGAATTTCGTAACGCTACTGTTTTCACAGGCGGGGGAAGTATATTGCTACAGAAATATATCGAAGAATCCAGCAGAGTAAAATATGCGGATTTTCTTGACCAGTTTGCCAATGCACGTGGTTATAAGATTCTACTTGAGCAGGAATTAAGAAGGTGATGCTATGGCAACAAAACGGATAAACCTGTCTTTTTCTTTAGATAGAGAGGACGATGCAAAGGTGTATAACATACTCTCTGCACAAAAGTATAAAACAGATTATGTAATTAAGGCAGTATTAAGTTATATAGGAGAAAGGGATAAGGGTTTTGATAAGGAAATAGTCAAACAGGCTGTGAAAGAAGCGATAGCGGAATGTGGAGGAATTACTACAGGGAACAGCAGAAAAGATAATGATGATTGCGTTCAGCATGAATTACCTGATAACATATTCGATATGTTCGATAATCTATAACCATTATGAGCAGGGAAGTTTCAGACTTCCTGCTTTTTTCTTAGATAATATATATGTAATAAATAGGCAATGGGTTACAAATTTCCTTAGGTTGTTTTTACCATTTTCTCCTCGCCCCTTATCACTTATGTCCTAACAGGAGGTTCCAAAATGAACTGGAATAAAAAGTAAGGTACTACAAGGAACTATAGTTTGATGGATAGTTGAAATATAAAGACAGACTCTTTACAAATAACATTGCTATATGATATTCTTAAAACACATTCTGGGGAATGTAGTTGGTAAACGGGCAAAATAGGGGAAGAGATTGCTTTATTGCAGTTTCTTTCCCTATTTTGTATAAAAAGCAATTCTCTTTTCAGGAGTATGAAGTGTAAAACTCGATTTTAGAATTGGTTTCCTTATATAGAAAACTGATAAGATAATTATTTAGAATTCATCCTTTTTGCATGAGAAACGGAGCAAATGGATAGGTTTTAATAGGGAAAAGGAGTTAGAAACGGTTTTGAGGGTTAAGGGGTAAAAAGTGATTCTAAAAAAGCAGGTGTAGGGGGATAATAGGTTAAAGGGGATATGGGGCTTGGAATTAAAAACTGCATAATATGATAGTAACTATTAAAGCATTAAATTTTCTTATCCATTAAATCTTATCAAAATCTATATAAAAGACTCTATTAATAACTTAGGTTGTACTATATAATAGTAAATAGACATTCTTGGCAAAATGTAGCACAATATTGCGTGTATCCTTTATGAGGTGAAAAAATATGAAAACTAAAAGCAAAACAATTATTATAGCAGTATTTTTAATAATACCTTTGATACTGTTTTTATCAAGTTATATGGGTTTCCGCAGTCAAAAAATCAATAATGAGCACTTAGAAAGTTTCAAAAATAACCTTATGACAACTGTCCAGCAAAAATCACATTTTGATATGAAAAATATAACTCCTTTTGAATGGGACAGAATGTATATTATACGGCCTTATACCAGCAGAACAGAAATGCATGAAAAAGTAGGAACAAAATGGACCACTGCCGATACATATATTGGTTATCTGATATTTGATAAAACATGGCTCGGAGAGCATCCACTGGATGATGACATATTTCAAAAATTAGTTTTTGTGAAAGATAATAAAGTAGTTTTGGATGTTACTCTCAATAGGGGTGATGCTGATTTTACACAAATTAATAGTCCTGTTATAAATGATAATGTCTTATTTGACATTGATAAAACAGATGGAAGAAATATTATTAAAATAAGTAAGCAATAGAGAATACGATGCTTTCGTAAAAAAAGAGGATGTTTGGAGTGAATAAGGTATGAAAAAAGAAAAATCAATAAAGATGATTACTATATTTACTGTTATATGTGCTTTAGTAGCATTTATCAGTTTATTTTCCAGTTATCTGCTGTCATTATATTTATCTCATAAATTCAATATAGATACAAGAGATGCTGGTTCAATAGGAATTATAGGCGGTGCAGATGGACCAACAGCAATTTATTTGTCAGGTCAAATTTCTTCTCACTGGTTTACAGTTGTTTTTACAACATTAGCGATTTTAGGAATTATATATTTGATTTTCGCTAAAAATTCAGTAAAAAAGCCATAAAGTATAGTTGGAACACTTTGTATTAATAAATTAATTAACATTGATAAAAAAGGCTTCCCAGCAAGGAAACTGAGAAGCCTTAAAAGATAATTAGTCGGTTAGCCATTCATCCAGGTAATCAATCATTTCGCTTATGTTGGGGTATTTTTCTTTAAACTGTTCAGGAGTCAATTCTGGTATTTTTTCAGAAAGTTTATTTATTAAATCTTTTAATTCGCCCAGCAAGTCTTTTTCACTGTCGCAGTTGTATTCATAGACGGTTACTAGAATATCAAAGCAATAGTCCAAATTTTGATACGGAACAGAATCTTTACCAAAAGTCTTATCAACAATTTCTAATATATTAGCCACTTCTGATTTAAGATGCTTATTTTTCATAAAGCACCATCTCCTTTCCAAAGTTTTATGGCATTATAGGAAAGGATAAAGATAAAAGTCAAATATTTTTTTATATTTTTCCAAATTCAAAAAATTTTTCTTTTTTGCAATGTGTCAATTATATGGTTAAAGTTAATTTTGTCGCCATAAAAATGCTTTAAACCTTCTGAATTCAAAGGTTTATACAGTTTCAACTAATTACATATATATTAACAACAGGATTAGAAGTATAAAGGCTAAAAATAAAAGAAGACATAAAAATATATCCAGCCATATGAGTGCATATCATATTAATTCAGTAATATGGACTTCTATGGATACAGAGTACTATGTCATTCTGCATAGATGGCTGCGAACCTTTTTAGCAGCCCTAGATTTTATCTTACGTGAATATTTTGGGGTAATATTTAGTATTTGGGCAATTTCTATATGGGTATATCCATCTATGAATAATTTTAATACCTGTTGTTCTTTCTCATCTAATATTCCTCTAATGCTGGAAAAAATATCATCTGTGCCATTAGTATCAATAAGAGTGTACATATTGTGTTTATATTGAAATTTATCAAAAGAATTAGTTGTCTCGTCTGAAGAACATTCATATTTAATCCTGTCTATGCTTAATATTTGTAATGTTAAGTCACGTTTGACACATTTATATATATAATCCCAATACTGGTCACAAAATTTAACGGCAAGATAATAAGAATATTGATTATTAAATTTCTCTAATGTTTTTTCAATCTTATCTAAAGAGATTTTATTCACCAGTTCCCAGAAAGGGTATATAAGAGTATAGTTCCAAGGTTTAGAATCATCTGTATATCCATACAGTTGAATATAATCATTAAAATATCTTCCATAAACAGAAGTAAAATCAAATTTAAATTTGAAACTTTTATCATAATGATTGCACAATAAAGAATCTTGTAATTCAATAAGTTTAGAATACCTTTGCTTTCTAATTTTAGGCGAATAGATTTTAGTTATATCTCCTGTTATTGTCCATTTTAAAAGAGGCTCCATTAAATAATACAAATTAACGAAAATTTCATTTTGATGATGTTTGTTTAAATTGCTTTTATCTTCTTGCCCTAACTTGTACATGTACAGAAGGGATTTTACTTTTTTATCATTTATGTATGGTTTTTTCATATGAATCATCCTCCACGATTGTTTTTGACATTTTAGCCATAGCAAGAAGAAAATCAAATTTTGAAGTAAAAATTTTAAAAAAACAAGATAAAAATTTGAAAACCAAAGATTTGGTCAATATAATGCCTCCAAATTAAGACGGAGGCGATGTATATGGAAAACAAAACTTTTTCGTTTGGTAAGGTAAAGGGGATGGATATGGTGGAAGTTATGAATATGGAAACCATACATGCTAACTTTTCAGGATTACAATATCTATGGGGGCAGTATAAGAGAAGCACAAACGATACAGTTAAAGAAGAAATTGCAGAATGCTTTAAAACATATGCGGGTGATTATATTATAAGATTTGGGAAATATAGGGGATTGACGCTAAAGCAGATTGATGAGATAAATAGAAGTTATTTGGAAAATTATCTTACCCATAACGATAATGAAGAAATTAGAGTAGTTGTTAAAACATACCTTAAATATCATCCAGAAAAGATGAAAACTGATTATAATGCCTATCAACAGCAGACATACGCATACTATGATGAGTTGAAACAGAAGATTAATGATAGCAGCCAATTAAATATAGAGCACGTAATCAGAGCCTTAGGGTATGCAATAGAAAATGGGAAGTTTGAGCACTGCCCCTGGGGATGTGATATGCATAGTAAAAGGTATCAGCATGCAATTTTAAAGAAAGGTAATGACAATTCTTATTTTGTTGGCTGTTTTAAATGTGGGAAAAGAGAAAACTTTATTAAATTTGTATGTGAAAAGAAAAACTATAGTTTTACTGAAGCACTGGAATGGATATCAGGTGTTTTAGGGATTACAGTTTCAAATGTTGAGCATAAAAATGTTGCAGAAATAAAAAAAGAATTTGTAAATGTGGAGGAAGAAATTGTGCTTGAGAAGCGAATTCTTCCAGAGGTTAGTCTTGAAGGCTTTGGCTTTAATAAAGGAGTATATCCTCCTGCATTTTTTAAAAGGGGATTTACAGTAAAGGATGCGGAAGAGATGGAAGTGTATTTTGCAGGAAGAGACTGTGCTAATGGTTTTAGAAACAGAATATGTTTCCTGGTTAGAGATTTAAATGATAGGCTTGTAGGGGTTGTGGGGAGAAATAAATACAGCGAGGAAGAACATTACGACTATTGGGCTAAAAGGCTGGGATTAAAAGATATTAGTAGAGAAGAAAAAATAAAAGAGATTGAAAATCAAAACTGCATATATAAAAAATATTATAATTTTGAGGGGTTTAAATCAGGATGCACTTTATACAATGCAAACCGGCTGGTTAATAGTAGTAAAGAAGAAGTTTTTATTGTTGAAGGTCCTTTTGATGTAATGAAAATGGTGCTTAAACATGGCTATAAAAATACGGTGGGGATGTTCGGCCATTCCCTCAGTAAGGGACAACTATATCAACTTTACCAGTTGTATGAGAATGTAAGAGAAAAAATTAAGATATATCTACTTGTTGACAATGATGAGGCTGGATTAAAAGGTTTTGAGAATAATGTAAAGAATCTTCAGGAATTAGGATTTAAAAATATCTATAAAATGGTTCTTGAAGGAGCAAAGGATGCAGGAGAAGCCACAAAAGAGCAGGTCGACAAAGCATATAAAACTGCACAACTCCAGACTATAAGATATAACAAGAAGAAAATCGTTGTGAAAGATTATGATACAGGACTGAAAAGTGCTGTAGAATAAAATCAAAAAAATTTTAAAAAATTTTCTAAAAAAGTGTCACGTTTTTAAATTTGAGGCCAGTATAATATATATATAGAAATATAAAGGGATTGTTAAATCCTTATAAACAGTTGAACTGTGTATATATTTTTATTACAAATATTTCATTCATTGTTGACTCTTACAAACAGTTAAACTATGATACATATTTTTATTAATAAAGTATTTTTTAAATATTATAGTAAAAGGTAAAATTAATTGTTACTCCTTATCAAACAGTGGAGCAAATATGACTGGGTTGGGCAAACACATTTGCACCACTGTTTATAAGGAAAAACAACAAAATTCAACTGTTTATAAGAAGCAACAAACAAAGTTTAACTGTTTGCAAAAGTTAACAATTTTACTTATTTGTTATTTAAACTTGAAATAATATAAAATTCCTTCCTATAATGCTTAAAACCAGCATTAAGGAGGGATTTTATTATGAATGTACAGGTATTAAGGGTATCTGGGGATAGTAATATCAATGCTGTTTCACAGGCTATAATTGAATATGTTTTAAAGGATTCCATTATCCATATAGATTGCATAGGGATTAAAGCAACATACGCTACGATAAAAGCACTCATTCAGACAACAGAGTTTCTTGTAAAAGATGGTTACAGATTCAATTTGAGACCATACTATATAAAAGTAAATACAGCAGAGAACGGTATGCAGCCAGTTTCCAAAACGGCCATTCGATGGACATTAATTGCAAAGAAAAAATAATATTAATCCTTGTATTACCAACTAGAATATGGTAATATGAGAACATATGGTCGAGAGGGACACACTTCTCTTATACTGCATAACGCAGAGGAGAGGTGTGTTTTTTTTATGCTTTGATAAATATAGGTAAATGAAGGCAAACAAGGTGGGTAAATGAGGACTGATATAAGGTAAAGGTGTAAGAAAAGGAAAAAGAGACTGTTAGATTTACAAAAATAAGGGTATATATTATAATGTTCTTTATTAGAACAAAAATTATTTTTCTAACCCTAATAGCCAACCAGGGCTGACTTTGAGGACTTCGCACAGGGCAAGTAACTCATAGTCAGTCACAATGCGTTTTTGTTGTTCGATTTTAGAAATACTGGCTCTGTCTATATACACGGCCAAGGTTTCCAGTTTGGCGGATAACTGTTGTTGGGTTAGATTATTTCTTAACCTTGCAATTTTTACCCTGGAACCTGTAATATTGCGTTCTTCGGAATCCAGTATTAACTTCATAATTACACCACCTTATGTTCTTTATTGGAACAGTTGTATTTTATCCGAAGTTATGCAATAATATGTTCTAATAAAGAACAAACAGAAAATTTGGGGGCTAATTATTATGTGTAAGGAAGATAAAAATAAAGAGATAATTCGCATCGTATTAAATAAAAGATATGATATTCAATATGCCAGTATAGACAATCAAAATGCCATAGAATGTCTTGAAAAACAGGAGGTTTTACATAGATTGTCTGATGATTTGCCTGTTGAATATAATTTGAAGGATTATCATGTCACTATTGATGAGGTTAATATTACTGGCAATATGTACTATGTAATTACTGCTGTATTAAGACATCCTAAGTGTGAAAACTGTAGAAAAGCATTGACAGATGCAGTTACTGGACTATATAACCGTAATTATTGGGAGCAGATTATCAGTGGTGCAACCTTTCAGCCTAGAACCCAAAACTTTTCCCTAATACTCATTGATGTGGATAATCTAAAAGAAATAAATGATACATATGGACATACAGCAGGTGATAAGGCTATCGAGATTGTAGGACAGGCGATTAAAAATAGTATAAGAAAGGAGGATGCAGGGCTAAGGTACGGAGGCGATAAATTTATAATTTTACTTTTTAATCAGGATAAAAAGGCTGCTTATAGAGTAATAGAAAGAATAAGAAAAGAGATTAGTGAATTAGCAGCAGGGCAAGGGATGAATATTCAAATTAGTGCAGGAGCAGCCTATTATGATTGTTTACGAAACATGGGGGACATAATAAAAATGGCAGATAGATATTTGTACAAAGAGAAAAGAGTAAAAAAATCTAAAGACAAACAGGATAGTAAGAAATTGAAGCATTTGCTTCAGGAAATAGAGAAATTAAGAGATGAGTTGAATAAAAAAGTTACCCTCGAGGGCAAAGGAATAAACAATGAAGAGACGTTGAAACTGAGCCAGAAATTGGATGAACTTATTACAAGGTACTTAAAAGATGAATAGCAGGGATAAATAGAAATTAGGTATATAAGGGATAAGGAATAAGGGGTAAGGTGCGGGGAGAGAACCTGCACTTTTTTATTTAGGATTTTAGTAATTTGATAATAAGAAGGATTCAACACTATTTAGAATATCTCTTAATAAAAAACTATACAAAATTGTTGAAATATATGATATAATGTGAAAAAACAGGATGAATTTACTTTGGTTTGTAAAGGGAGAGTACAGCGATGAAAATTCAGACTTTAAAAATACATAATTTTCGTTCTATTAAAGATGTTACGATTAATTTAGATGATTACTCTCTTTTAATTGGTGAAAATAATGTAGGAAAAACGAATATAATAACAGCATTAAGACTGTTTTATGAAGATGAAGGTATAAAATATAATGAGAGTACTGATTTCCCGAAGTTTCAAACTGAAGATAATGAGAGTTGGATAGAAATAGAGTTTTTTACTACAAATGATGAACAGCAATCATTAAAAGAGGAATACAGGTCAAATGATAATATATTGAAAGTTAGGAAGTATTTTAAATCTGATATAAAAGGTAGAGTGAATTCAAATCAAAGTAACATATATGCGTATGAAAATGGAATTTTATCAGATAATCTTTTTTATGGAGCGCGTAATATTTCTCAGTCTAAATTAGGTAAAGTTATTTATATACCTGATATTTGCAAAACAGATGACACATTAAAATTATCAGGTCCCTCTCCCTTTAGAAATATGGTCAATTTTGTAATGAAGAAATTGGTAAAAAACAGTGCTGCATTTAAAAAATTAGGGGACAGTTTTGAAGATTTCAATATAGAATTTAAAGAAGAATCATCAGTAGATGGCTTTTCTCTTCAATCTATGACTGATGAGATTAATAAAGATTTAAAAAATTGGGGAATAAAATTTAATATCGATATAAATCCTGTAAAACCTGATGATATTGTCAAAAACCTATTGTCACATTATATTGAAGATGATAATTTTAATGGTCAAAAAGTAAGCATTAACTCATATGGACAAGGACTCCAAAGACACCTTATTTATACATTAATAAAATTGTCGGCTTCATATGTTGATAAAAATTCTGAAAAGAAAAAGGATTTCTCGCCTGATTTCACACTAATCTTATTTGAAGAACCTGAAGCATTTTTGCATCCATCTCAACAGGAATGTCTTAATATTAGTTTAAGACAATTAGCAAGTGAATCCCAACAGCAAGTATTAGTGACAACCCATTCACCAGTTTTTGTATGTAAAAATATTTTTGATTTGACTTGTTTGATAAGGCTACAGAAGAAATCAGCCGTATCTGTTGCATATCAATTAAGAAAAGAAGATATTGATAATTTGTTTAACGATAATATCAGTCTTTTTAGTAGATTTTCAATTATGCTAAATAATCCAAGTGTGAGCCAGACAATAAAAGAAAAAATCAGAAGAAGAAATTTGGGTGAACAAGACCTCGATGAAGAGAAGAAACTGGAAGAAGAATCATTGAGATTTTTCCTATGGTTAGATAATGAGAGAGCATCACTGTTTTTTGCAAAGCATATCATCATCTGTGAAGGAGCAAGTGAAAAGGTCTTATTCGATTATTTGACAAATACAACTTGGACTGATTTAATAGATAAACATATATATTTCTTGGATTCAATTGGGAAATTTAACATACATAGATATATGAATTTGTTTGGAAAATTGGGTATATCACATTCAGTGATAATGGATAGTGATAAAGATAAAGATATTCATGATATTATTAATGATTTTATTACAAGTAATAAAAATGAATTTACAAAGTCTATTTTTAGTTTTGAGGATGACATTGAGGGATTTTTAGGAATTAAAAAGCCACCGTCTAATAGAAATGACCTTAAGCCTTTAAATATATTATATCAGTATAAAACGGAAGGAATAAGCCCAAAAAAAATAATAGAACTAAGAAAACTATTAGACCAGTTAGTATAATTATATTTTAAGGGGGATAGGTTTTGAATTATTCAAATATCAGTACGCTAGTTAAACAAATGCTTCTTAAGATTCATGATGATATATATAAGAAAATAAATCAGAATTATATAGATGTATTTCTGTGTGGTGGTGTAAGCAGTAGTAGAAATATTTCTGTAAGAGATATAATACGAAAAGAATTGGAAAAGAAGAAAGGAATCAGAATTTTATATCCAGAAGAGTTATTCATGGAGATATTAAATAAAGATAAAGAATCAGACTTACTAAGTTTAGAAAAATTCTTGGCTGATAACTGTGATATAATATGTATAATATGTGAAAGTGCTGGTTCGCTTGTAGAACTAGGTGCATTTACAAATAATGATGCTACAGTTGGTAAAGTTATTGCTGTTATTGAAGAAAAAAGGAAAAAAGATAAAAGTTTTATTATGTTGGGACCGATAAAAGTAATAGAAAGAATTAATAATAGAAATGTATTTTTTTATAATAAAAATAAATTAGAAGATTTAAGCAATGAACTAAGCAGAGAAATCAAATTAAGAAGATTTAGAGGAGTAATAAAAATAGAGACAGAACAGAATAAACCGTTAAATACTATATTAGGACTGTATTACATATTGCCGTTGATGTTGTATTTTTTCAAATCATTAGAATATATAGAACTAACAAACTATCTAAAATATTTATTTAAAATTAAGGGATATGATGATAGTGATTTTGAATGGTTATTTAGGTCGTCTTTAAAACTATTATATAAGGATAGATATATTTATAAAACAACTGTAAAGGAGAAAACGTTTTATTCATTAACACAAAAAGGATATAATAACATTTATAATGTGTTATATAGCATTGACATCAATAATAGAACGTTGTTGTATGACTCTATAAGATTAGGTATAATCAAAAGTGCATATTATTGACAACACCGTTATCCTTAGATGCTACTACTTTAGTATAAACGTGCACAATATCTATTTATATGAAAGTAGTGGGAAGTGGTTCGCTTTCCGAGGTGCTATGTCAGGACTATATTTAATGAAGTAAGCGTCTAACTTCATATATATGAAGTTAGCCACTTACTTCATCAAAAGGATTAAAGGTAAGGAGGACGGTGTTGTCAATGATTCAAAAAGATTATACAGATAGTTTTATATTAAATGCTTTGAATCTACCAACTATTTCAGATTTAGATTCGTTATCTGATGCTCTTGCAATCAGTAAAAGACTTATCTTTTTATTAACCAAAAAAACAGAAAACTACTACAAAAGATTTTATATTGAAAAGAGAGATGGTACAAGTAGAGAGATACTTAGTCCCACATATTCTTTAAAATTAATACAACGATGGATTTTGAAAGAAATATTGGAGAAAGTTAGTGTATCAGAGCAAGCAATGGCATATAAAAAAGGGAAAAATAATGGCATAAAGAAAAATGCAATGCATCATAGATACAGCCTATATATACTTGAAATGGATATTAAAGATTTTTTCCATTCAATAAAAAGAGAAAGAGTGTTTTATCTTTTTAAGAACTTGGGCTATAACAATATGGTTTCAAATGTCTTAACTAATCTATGTACTTATAATGGGTATTTACCTCAAGGGGGAGTTTGCTCACCTTATATTTCCAATTTAATTTGTTACAGGTTAGATAATCGGTTATCAGGATTATGTGGAAAAAGGGATATTCTTTATACAAGATATGCTGATGATTTAACCTTTTCAAGTGATAATAAACAGACACTTACTAAAGCGGCTAATATTATAATTAACATAATTGAGGATGAAGGATTTAAAGTCAATAAAAATAAGACAAGACTGCTATCTCCAGGTTCACACAAAAAAATTACTGGAATTACTGTGAATGATAGTAAAATAAAAGCAAGTAAGCAATTAAAACGAACTGTTAGAGCAATGATACATCAGGCAATAGTTACAGCCGATTATAGCCAGATTGATAGAATTAGAGGGATAGTATCTTATATAAATTCCATCGAAGTTGGATATAGGGAAAAAATTATTACTTACATAAATAATTTATCAAATAAGGATTACGCATTTTTTGAGGAAATAGTTGAGCAGTTTAATGACAACAAGATTTTTAAGGAAGTACAAAATATGCATTATAAAGGTATTAGGTATGATTACGATGACCAGGTTAGACAGGGGTTGTTAGAAAAAATAGTGAGTACCAGGCAGGAATACCTCGAAAAAATTGGAAAAGCGGACTTTTTGTCAGCACATATAAAAAGTCAACAAGATGAGTTCAAAACAAATGCTGCTGCAACTAAAGAGTTTTATGAATAGCATGCAAATCATCTATAATATACTTTAAGGTGCGGGGAGAGAACCTGCACTTTTTAATTTTGCAAACTTGCTTTAAATGTAGCCATACTTTTTATTGGTATAGGGAGTAAAACTAACTTTTTTCTTGTGCTTTGAACCTCCATCTGATAGAATACAAGCAGAAAATATTGTTAATAATCTTGATAATGGAAAATATTTTTGGTTGATATCTAATATATTAGCAGAGGAGGAAGGGCATATATGTCCGAATATGTATTTAAAAACGTAAATCAGATAGGCGAGAGGGAGTATCAGGCGATTATCGATGGACAGGAATTAGCAGAAATGTGGAGGGGTGGGGTAATAACGTATAACCCAGAAATCCAGAGAGGAACAAAGGTTAAGAGGGGAAAAGGCAATATAGAAACTGAGGTTGCTGTATACAGCAAAGCCAATGTGAAAAAAATCTATACTTCTATGCTGTCAGGCCAATATTTCACAGATATGATTACACTAAACATCCTTGCAGACGGCAATGAAAAGATTGAACTTGATGACGAGGGAAACCTTAATGTGGACGGTGAAATAAACATCTCCGATGGACAGCACAGAATCAGGGCTTTGGCTATGATTCTCGAAGGAAATGAAAAAGGGGATTTAGCCTTTGATTTATCTGAACTTAAATTCCCTGTTAAAATCACTAATTATGATGTTCAAACTGCACAGCAGCAGTTCCACCAGTTTTCGCAGGGGCTTAAAATCAGTCGCAGTCGTTCAGAATATTTTAACCAAACAGGCCTTGCAAATATCGTCGTGAGAGAATTGATGAAAAACAGCGACCTGGCTGGCAGGGTGGAAGTAGTGAGAAGTTCCATACATAAAAAGGATGAAAAGCATATTGTTACATTTGCAACTCTTGTTAATGCTATAGATTTAGTTTATAAGGATTTAGAGACAAGGGTTCAGGCGCTGGAATTATCTAAATACCTTGCAGAATTTTTTAATGAATTGATAAACCTTATACCTGAACTTCATAACTACGAAAAAAGAGCGCAAAGTAAAGAAACATCGTTAATAGGGGAAAACTTCATGTTCTACGGATACGTGGCCATAAGCAAAGTTCTAAGGGAAAAGGAAAATTGGAAAGAGTATTTGCCATTAATTAATGAACTAGATTTGTCAAAAGGCTCTAAACAGTGGTACGGAGATGTTATTAAAAGAGGAAAGGGAAAGGGGTATACTATAGTAAATAACAATGAAAGCAGAAAAACATTTGCTAATAAGATTGAAAAGATGTTTAAAAAGTTACTAAATGAAAAAACTGCATAATTAAATGCAATAAATATGGCTGACAGGATGCTGATAGTAGGCTAATCTGTCAGCCTTTTTGGTCAGAGGGGGGGAAGGTTTAGGGAATTAGTTATAAGGTTGATATCTGGGGCAGGAGTATAATTTTTGTCGCATAAAAATTCACCAAACCCCTTAAACCATAAGCCTTTGCCCTGACTCACTAATATACATATTATGATTAGGTTTGAAGAAGGGGAAAGGATAATGGGTTAAGTATTTAAAAATAAAATAAACTTGACATAGATACCCAGTTATATATAAGATGTATCCGTCTAATGAAGGCTTAAGCATAGTATCGCTTTCTTCTAAGTAACTGTCTACTCAAATTAGTAGGCAGTTTTTTTATTGCCAATTACAGGCAAGATGGGTGCAAGGTATAAGAAATTTAGTCCTATGGCAAATCGATGTTGTCAATTTTACATATTTTTACATGTGTTATGCTTAATTATAGAGGGGGTGAAGTTCAAAAAAATCTCAGATTTATTATGAGTTATACTAAAAATATGGAAATATAGTAAAATTTTCAAAATTACAATATGTTATGCTTAATAGTGAAGGGAGATATGGTTTAAAAAAATCTCAATTTTCTTATATGTTAAACTATCAATAGGGGGGTGAAAATGCTTACAAAAATAACCAAAAATTGTATGTGCTATGCTTATAATGTAGGGGTTAAATAGTTCAAATGAAATTTAAGAAGTTTGCACCCCTCTGCTTTTAAAAATACATTTTACTCTAAAGATATGAGGTTATAAGGGAGGTGGTTTTAGTGATAAATATTAGAGCACCTGCAAAAAGAAAATGAGAGGCATTTTGCCGAATGCCCCTTTGATATTGGAAATAAAAAAATAATTCGTTGATTAATATTATATCAAAATTAAGAGGAGAGATGAAGTATGAGAAAATTAGAAATGGCAATTAAAAATCAACATAAAAAATCAATAGAGAATAAAGCAAGTAAAAGGTTAATCAAAATTAACTATCTCTTAGCCGAAAGTGGCAGAGAAGTAGAATTGTATAGTATTGTCAGAAAAAGCATGCTTCAGAGTATTCGGGTTGAAGCGGGCCAGGATGAGATTGTACTTTTAGAAGAATGCAAATATGATGAAGACTGTTACAATATAGGCTTTTATTGTATAAAAGAATTTATGAATCCAGAAGGCGATTTCGAAGTTACTGGCATACCAACAGAATACTACAATTACGATGAAGAATGTGGATGCTGTACAGGAAATCTAGTCATTAAATTCTTTAGTAGGCCTATGGCATTTGAAGAATTATTAGAATGGGAAAGAAACAGACAAATAAAACTAAAACGAGACAAAGAAAAAATATTGCAGAATTATTTTTTACAGAAGATTGAATGGAACAAAGAAATGATAAATTGGGTAAAAGAATATGGAAGTATCAGTTTAAAGAACCTTTCAAATACAACACGTCAGGCAGATATTTTATATGTATATGAAAGGGTTCAGAGAGAACTCCCAGGTTTTGAAATTATTCCAAATGAATGGCTTGAATATAAGGTTGTTAATGCAGAAATAAGTAACATTCCAAATGCTAAGACAATCGAAGCAGAGATTCA
>ENA-OWOZ01001856-OWOZ01001856.1-bioreactor-metagenome-genome-assembly--contig:-NODE-1856-length-17594-cov-5.878175_pt1 | contig 17594 bp, 7 predicted proteins | sample MGYA00238140_ERZ651804 | MGnify/ENA primary metagenome ERZ651804 (study PRJEB26910, sample SAMN07631232) | bioreactor metagenome | isolation source: Switchgrass digestor | place: USA: Dartmouth... | reverse complement strand
CTCAAACAGGTGATGTGGCTATTCCTCCACTGCGTTAACAGGCTCTAAGCCTTTTCGCAATGTTTTTTCATAATATTCATCAACCAAACCAAATCTACTTTCCATATGCGAACACTGTTCGTCCCTACAGGCCCTTGCATATCTTAAAATAAACGGACGACCATTGGTCGCCCGTACTACTTTATATAATTAAGCGGATTTTGCGGTACTCCGTTCTTTCTTACTTCAAAATGCAGATGAGGTCCCGTACTTCTTCCTGTATTTCCGACTTTGGCAATCAGTTCTCCTTTGGCCACTCGGTCTCCTTCCTTTACCAAAATGCTGCTGCAGTGCCCATAATACGTTACATATCCGTTCTCATGGTCAATTTTCACCAGTTTTCCGTAGCCTTCCGACCAGCCCGCAAAAATTACCTTTCCACCATCCGAAGCATAGATAGGATCACCTATTTTTCCTCCAAGATCAATACCGGTATGATTATGGCCCCAGCGTTTTCCGAACCTGGAAGTAAGAGTACCGTATGAAGGACGCCCAAAAACACCTGTCCCGGACTTTTTAGGAACAGGTTTCGTCCCTACTTTTAACACCTGAGGCTTGGGTTCGGAAATTACTACCTCACGAATAATATTTTTTTCCACTTCAATCCCGTTTACTTTAACCACTTCCGCTTCTACCTTTTTTTCGCCCTTAACACCTTCCTCCACAACCGTTTGTCTTCCCTCATATAAATTAGCATCTTCAACCTTTCGAACATCATAAGGAATCTCTTCATGAAACGTAACGATTTGCTTTGTTTTCACACTAACAACCGGCTTGGGCACACTTAAATAAATTTGCTGTCCGGGCTGTAGCGCCTCTGTCAAACCGGGATTAATCGCCAGAATATCATCCACCATCATATCATGATTCCTTGCAATGTTCCATAACGTATCTTTAGGTTGTACAGTATATATTTTCACTTCCTCTTCCGAGGCCGTTAAAGCTGCCAGAGCTTCTTCGGCATTTTGAATATCACCGATTTTCACCGTCATTTTTTTTATTTCTATCTGTTTGTCAAACTCTACCTTGATATCCTCACCTGAACTTGTATACGGCTTTTTTAACTCTTCCAAAACGGATTTAGCAGTTAATTCATCCGGTACAGCAGTAATCATTTTCCCGTCCACTAAAACGGCATATGCTCCTATAGACTCATCAAAAATCGATTTCAGGCTTCTTTTAAAATCTTTCGGAGAAGTAAACGCCTTCTTATTTACAATTTTACTGCTCAATTCAGGCTTTTTATCAATTTCTACTTCCATACCTACATAATCCCTTAATTCATCAACTACTTCTTTCAAACATTGATTATACTCCTCTTTGCCATGTACAATACCTACCAATTGATCTTCCACAAACACTTCAATACCTATTCTATAATTGCAACCTATTACGATTCCCAATATTACAACTGCCGCTGCACCTGCAAAATACATACGTCTTTTATCGGATTGAAAAAAAACTTTGAGGCGATTTATCATTTTACTTTTATTGATAGCATGAATCCATTTATCCACCCATCGGTTTGATTTCAAATTCACCCGGCTTGTTATTGCACCAACATATTTTACATAATCCGACATTGTATTCTCATTTTTTTCCTCTTTGCTTTGCCGTATAACTTTTACTTCAGGTACGGCAATACAATTTCTTTTTTTGGATATATTCATCTTTCTGTTTATTCTACTGTTATATAAATACGTGTTATAATCGTCGGAATTCGTTCGCTCAGACATTTTTAGACCTCCTATTAACATTGAAAAACTTATATAACTTAATGTCCTATTACCATTTTATCCTGTTTATTAAAAAAGTATTACACAAATATTACGACTTTTTTAATATTCTCCATAAAGAAAGAAAATCCTTCTTATATCCTTAAATTTTTTCAAAAAAAATGGGGCTGTCGTATAACGACAGCTCCGTTTTTCGGTACTCTCATTTATTGACTTTTTAAAATGATAATGGTGGAAGCTTCAAAAACACCCGTATCGGTAGAACCAAATGCCGTAATGGTATCACCGACTTTTATATCACTGACACTTAAACTCCTTGTACTTGAAGAAGAAGTATTAATAATTTTGGCAGTTCTTTTCGCAAAAATTTGCATCGATATTGTATTTCCCGTAATTGCATCGGTAGTTGAAATATTAATCAAATAATAACTGGGATTAACCATTTGAACAATTCCCGTAACTTGCTGGTTTTCATCCACTTTTTGTACCTGCATGGATACAATGGTATTACTTTCTAAAGTTACCTTTACTGAATAGCCCAGCTTTAAAGAGTATATATCGCCTGCTTCATTATTAATTGTAATCTGAACATCCCTAGGAAGCGGACAAGTATAGCTTTTATCATTTTTCCTTATCGTAATGGACGGATTTTTCGAGATAACAATTTCTTCTATCGTTCCTTCCAAAGTGCTCTTTGTACTGGTTGCTTCAATTTTTTTCACTTTATCATACACAAGAGTAAGATTGGCTTTGTCTCCTATGGTAATGCTTTTTAAATCAGAACTCTTGCCGTTTTTAAGCACAGTAACGTTATCCAGAACCTCATATTGCTGAATATTTCCGTTTCCGTCTTTCACTTCTATAATCACATCGGTATCCGCTTTAATATCTTCAATAACAACACCGTTAATGACCTTTGACATGCCTTCTGCTTCTATTCGGACTACTTTTTGCCCGCTTATATAAATTTTCACGATATCGTCTTTATTAATAGATGCTATGGTTGCAATTTCACCTTTATAAACAATCACCGTATCATCAGGGACGGTATATGTTTCGGCATCTTTGGAGTCATCCTCTTTCTTCACGGTAATTTTTTTAACCGTTCCGCTTTTGACCACACCGGTTACAATTCCTTCTGCTGTCTCATCCACTTGTGGCATGAATCCTTCAATCATATATAAGTCCTTTTCTCTTAATGTGATTCGCACAGGTATTCCCACCGAAAAATCAGATAATCCTGCCGGTGCCCCGTTTAATTTTAAACTCGCCCCATCATGAATAGTATACGTCTTTGTGCGGTTACCCGTACGATCTATTACTTTAATAATATTATCATCAACATCTAACGAACTGACCAATCCATCATCATATGTATAAATATCTCTTTCCATCACCCGGTAAAGCATGACTGCCATTTGAGCTCTGGTGACATTCACCATGGGGCCGAATTCCGTTGCACTCATTCCCTGCATGATATTCTGTTCCTTTACATATTCCACGTAACTTTTGGCTTCAGCAGGAATTGCATCCGCATCATCATAAGGCAATATGGTCATGACTTTGTTTTTTACGTCTTCTTCACTGCCCATTGTTTTTGTCAACAGTATGGCAGCTTCATACCTTTTTAACGGCGTATTTGCATTTTGATCGGAAATATAAGTTTCCAGTTCATTTGTATGGATTACATTTTTATATAAAAGATAAGCAATCTCTTTTTTATAGGAAATATTATAAAACTGTAAATCCTCTTCGTAAACTTTTACCGCCATATTAACATAATCCGAATTTTCTTTTTCATTCACACCAAGGATTCTTGAAATCAATAAGAGAGACTGTAATTTTGTAACGCTTTCCGCCGGCTTGAATGTTCCGTCGGGAAACCCTGCGATAATTCCTCGTTCACTCATTTCTTCAATCTGCGTCCTTGCCCAATCCCAATTTCCACCGGTCAAATCCGAAAAAGAAACAGCCAACGAAGTTGTCCAACAACAGGTCAATATACTACAGCCTATCAGCAAAGTCGTCATTTTCTTTCGCATATACATCCTCCTTCTCATTTGAGAGTTCCTTTTTAATATTGCATTTATACAATACTAAACAAACTATCATAGTTAGTATAAATTATATCATTCATTCCTCTATATTTCAACAATTATCTTCCACGTTTATCCTATCTTAGTAATATTTATTTCTTGATATATAAGTCGTTGTACGTTAAAATATGTTTCGTAGTTAACATAATATCGTAAACGAAATCTTGTTGCTTTTGGATCGGTATTTTTTATAGACAGCTCATAAGCTGAAAACATTACCATTACAGCAAGATTAATGTTATATTACAATGCTGTAACATTTATGACAACTTATTATGTTTATGATATTATGTTAATCACAGAGAAAAAAATTAAAAAATTTTAGGGAGGTATTTTTAATGTCAAATGTAAGAAAGTTTTTTGCTATGGCGATTGTTTTCGCTATGGTACTTGCAACTATGGTACCTGCATTTGCAGCAGTGGCACCTGATGTTAAAGGAACAAAGTATGAGGATGCAGCCGAATTGCTAGGCGCATTGGGAATCATGGTCGGAGACGCTGAAACCGGCAACTTCAGACCGGAAGATACCATTATCCGATCAGAATTTGCAAAGGTAGCAGTTGCAGCACTCGGTCTTTCCGACATTGCAGCAGGCTACAATCACAGAACAAAATTTAACGACGTGGTAGAAGGTCACTGGGGACAAGGTTATATTAACGTTGCCGCTGACCAAGGTCTGGTAATCGGTGATCCTGAAGGAACATTCAGACCGGACGATCCAATCACTTACGCTGAAGCGGTTACCGTTCTCGTAAGAGTAATCGGTCATGAACCGGCTGCACTTGCAAGCGGTGGATACCCAACAGGATATCTTGTAGTAGCTGCTCAGAATCAAATGACCAAAAATGCTATAGGTTCAGCAAACGAACCTGCTAAGAGAGGCATTGTTGCACAATTGGTTTACAATGCACTTTCCATTGACCTAATGGAACAAGTAGGATTCGGTAGTGACGTAACCTATGAAGTACAAAAGGACAAAACTCTTCTTTCCAGCAAATTAAATGTTGAAAAACTGGAAGGACAAATTACTGCAAACAAATACACCGCTTTGACTTCAAACAACAGCTCATTGCACGAAGATGAAGTAAGAATTAACGGTGAAACTTATAAAGTAGGTGCAACCAACGCAAAAGAATTGCTTGGATACCATGTAACTTACTATGTAAAAGAAATTGACCATGAAGACGTGTTGATTGCCGTAATTCCTAACAGAAATAAGAACAACGTAGTAACCGTACAAGCTGAAAACATTGATGAAAGCACAACCTCATCTGTTTTCGCATACTGGATTGACAAAGATAATGATGACGATCCGGAAGAATTAGATATCGCTTCCGATGCAAAAGTAATTTACAACGGAAAAGCAAAGAGCCTTGCAGAAGCTAATTTGAAACCTGCATCCGGTAAAGTTGTATTGCTTGACAATAACAGCGATGAAAAATACGATATCATATTTGTAACAGAATATGAAATCAAAATCGTTAAGAATGTAAATGAAAACCTTAACAAAGTTTACTTTAAGGATAACACAAGCCTAAAGCTTGATCCAGAAGATGATAAAATTGACTTTAATATTATTAAAGACGGAAAAGAAATAGAACTTGGCGATTTGGAAGAATGGAACGTACTTTCCATTGCGAAGAGTGAAGACGAAAAGCTAATTAACATTTATGTATCCGATGACAAAGTTGTAGGTAAAGTAACTGAAGCCGATGAAGATTCAAACGATCCTTCAGAAAGCAGATACTTTATCAACGGCAAAGAATACAGACTTGCCGCAAATCTTGACAACAGCGATATCGACTTGGAAGACGAAGGTACTTTCTACCTCGATATTGACGGTAAAATTGCTGCAGTTGATACAACTTCAACCGCCAGTGAAAACTACGCTTACTTGATTAATGCCGCTTCCGTCGGCGGAATCAGCGGCGGATACGAATATAAGTTGTTAAACGCTAAAGGAGAAATGGTAATTTTCCAAACTGCTGAAAAAGTTAGATTCAACAACAGCAGAATAGACGATGATGCAGTATTTAGTGCATTAACAAACAATGGAGAAGTAGAAAGACAATTAATTACGTTCGAATTGGACAGCAGCGGAAAAATTGACAGAATTGACACAGCCGCTAATGGTGAAGATGAGGATGTATTCTCATTAGATGTTGCAAGAACTACCTTAACTTACAATAAAGCTACAGGTAAGCTCGGCAATGCACAATATGTAGACGAAGACACCATTGTATTTGATATTAACGGCAATGACCCGGATGACTTTACCGTAAGAAAATCAAGCGTGCTAAAGGATAAAGCACAATATGATGTAGAAATATATGACATTAAGGAAAACAGAACCATCAGTGTTATCGTATTGTTCAACTCCAACATCAGCAACCTGGATGACAAGAACATTGTTGTGGTTGACAAGGTAACAACTACAAAGAACAGCGACGGAGAGAGCGTACAAAAACTTTACGGTATCTATGAAGGAAACAAGAACTTCAGCATATTGACTGAAGAAGACGGTATACTAAGGGTAGAAGTAAGCGAAGGCGTATATGAACCGCTTACACAAGGTGACATTATTCAATTTGAGACAAATGCAAATGGTGAAATAGACAGCATTACCGTTCTGTTTGACGCAAGCAGAAAGACCCTTGTAAACAGACCTTCTGCTGACTCAGACATGATAACCATGTACGGAGAAGTTATTGCGAAGTCTAAGTCAGGAGACGTTATAACCATAGAAGAAGCTGACGGAACAGTACGTTACCAGAAGGTAACCGGCGCAACCGTATACAAGTACGATTCCGCTAAGAAGTCCGTATCCGTATCAGAAATCGGAGACATTGAAATATCCGACGGTGAAGATACAAGCTTCGTATTCATTCGAGTATACGATGATACAACCATTGAAGTTGTAATCATTGACTAATCACTCTCATTTAAAAAAGCTGATGCAAAGTTTGCATCAGCTTTTTTTCTATCAATAATTCTTATGGCAATATAACAACATCCAATACTTCACTACCGGAATCCCTGGTCCGCATATATACAACCTTCTGCTTGGAAATTGCATTTTTGTCTGCAGCTATATATTTATTCTCTCTTGTATCAAACATATAAACATTCCTGCAATTTGAAAGATTATAAGTCCTTTGCTTTTGTTCGGAAAACTTTATGGTTATTAATTCCTTAGAATCCTTTGTAAACACATCATACACTTCACCATACACCAGAATAGTACCTGACGGTTCCTGCTCTCCTACCAAGGTGGAACGATCCATCTCCTGATATTCCATCTCATCATCAGGCGTCAGCTGTAAAACATCTTCAAGGAACCCATCATCATTGACAGCAAACTGAATAATATCGCCTACAGAAATACGCCCTCCGTAAACATTATCCCAAACCGTATCCTTATCTATATACACACCATATTTCATATAACCATCTTGAAGATATCGCATCTCTTTAACAACTCCATATTTCGGAATCGATACTTCGTTAAGGGAAACAACCACTGCAAGGGATTGGTCTTCTATAAGTTGTTTGGGCATATTTTCCGTTTCCTTTAAAACAAGTACTTCAATTTGATCGAATTCATTCACCTCATAAATATCTACCAAATATTCACCGCCGTCCACAAACTTATATCCAATTTTATAATTATCCATCTTCTTCGCCTTGTCACCGTAAGGGACGAAAATTACTTTTGTAATCTCTTCATATTTATATTCGTCTCCTTGCTCGGTAACAAATCTGCTTGCACGATTGGCCGCATTGCTCTTCACATATCGGGCTTTCCCTGAATAATCCTTGGAAAAAACATCATATTTCTCATTCCCTTCCAACCCTTCGGCAGCCAATATAATCTGCTTTATTTTTCCCGTCTGCCCTTTTGTGATATACTGTATTAATTGAGGCTCAAAACCGTTTTCTTCAAAATACTTTAAAATTGGTTGACCATTTATTTCAAAATCGGAATCTACCGATAGTTTTCTTTTAGTACCGTCCAAATCCAGCATATCCAACATCACAATATCACTAATATCATCGGCTTTATACACATTCACTAAAAATCCCATGTATGTATAAATTTTTACCTCTATGCCTATAACCTTATCATCAGACGTCAAAAATAATTTTACTCGGTCCTGAACTTCAGGCCATTCTTCGTAATAACAGCCAGGCATTACCGAATACGATTTACTTTTACCAATACGTATATATTCGGAATTAATTTCTTCTACATTCCCTTCCACATTGTTTCTAACCACATTTACTTGAATAACTTTTGTGCCGACAGTATTATTACTTTCCAATACTTCCAATACATCATCCGGTCTTATGTATGAAATACTTGATATCTGATTTCCATTGAAACTTATCTTGATATCATACTCCTTACTATCAAGGTCCCAAATTAATTCATCTTTATTACCATATTTTACTATAACCTTATCGTCGTAAGTATTCACTCTCTCTACAATATAATATTGAATACTTGTCACATAAATGACATCATAATTATAATCCTCATCGTTATCAATAAGTTTTAAACTGCCTGCCAAAGGCTTAAAAATATCAACATCCAATTGCTTTGCATAACCACTTAACGGCCTTCCGTTAAAAATCACCCTGGCGGTTTCCGATATAGGAGCACTTTTAGGTTTATCTGCATTGCTACTCTCCCAGTAAACGATTTTTTGAGTAGTAGTGGCAGGCAGAATGTCTTCTGCTTTTATGGTAAGCACATTATTTCTCTCAAACCTATAATTGGTGATGGTAGGTATGTCATCCTTACGCTCTTTTTCCGCTTCAAAATATATTTTATATCCTACATACTCCGATAAAACTTTCAGCTTTCCGACATTGTATATTTCCCCGTCAATAGTGATTTGATTTTTTTGAGCTTGATTGACACCACTTAATAATGAAAAATTCTCGTTTCCTGTAATAACACCTCTTCCGCTGACTTCACCTGAACTTTTATCCTTTCTGCCGCCACCGCTGCTGCTACCTCCTCCGCCGCCTCCTCCGGAACTGCGGCCACCACTACTGGTATATGTAAGATTATCTGTTACTATCACCTGTTCAGGCAACTTTATATTGATTGCGTTATAAGTAAGTGTTGCAATCAAACCTCGCTTTGCCGGCTGGCCGATTTGAGCGCTGCTGTTATCCTTTACAAGACCTATATGAACTGCCGCTAACAGATAACCTTCAGGATATTTCCCTTTTTCCAATGCCAACGCTTCATATCCCAATGCACAAACCAACATCTTTACCGCTTGTTCATAAGTTACCATATCTTCCGGACCAAATCTTCCGTCACCATACCCTTTGATAATTCCTGCCGTATAAGCTACGTTAATATCCGCTGCCGCCCAATGTTCCGGGGGCACGTCACTAAAAGGCGTAATTCCCGGATCGGCAGCTACGGCGTCCTGTAAATTTTGCATTCGGTTCACTACCGCGCAAAATTCCGCTCTGGTAATAGTTTCATCAGGACGAAACGTTCCATCCTTATAACCTTTAAAAATGCCTTTCTCCGCCAACTCATTAAAAATCTCTCTCAATTCTTCACTCATTTCTTCGGTCGATTGCAATACCTCATTTTGTTCTTCCGCATAAATATTCTGCATATCAAAGACATCAACTGTCAAAATACCAAGTCCATGTAATAAAAATGCCACAATCAAAAAAACCGATACCAACTTTTTAGACAAATTCATGCAATATTCCCTCCCAGTCGGACAGCTTACCTTTATAAATCCACAAATTTTCTACTAAAAATTGTATCATGCACTCCGTTAAAAGTCAATTTGCCATATTGAATATAATTCTATGTATAAATATGTTAAAACATACAATTTAAAAAAGCGGCTATTCCCGCTATTACAACAGTAATAACCGCCACACTTTAGTGTTTTTTATTCTTCTATTTTTATAATCATCCTTACTTTATCTTCATAAGTATATAGAAATACCTTTGAAACATCTTGTTTTGAAGTGAAGTAATCAATAAGATACAAATCCTCAATACTTTCCTTCTTCTGCACTTGATTGTTGCTTGCGTTTCTGCGAACCAAATAATATTTAATATTACTGTCCGACAAATTATAGGTTACTATGCTGCTTTGTTCAAATTCTTCATTTTCTCCCGGCAATTTATCTTTATCATATACAAGTATTTGGTTATTGTCGGCATCTTTGCTATATACCGCTCCATAGACCGCTCTAAAATCGCCTTGCCTATATCCATAATGCACATTGTTTTCCTGCTTATCCCTATAACTTACCATGGTATCTACTTTCAATAAAATATCTAAATCAGCTATATATTTACTTTCCTTTATACTAAACCTGATAATATCACCGGAAACCAGTGTTTTTACTTGCTCTTCCAACTCGGAATCACTTTTCTTAATATCAACGGTCTGCTTATCAGTATATTGATAATGATGATAAGACAGTCTTATTACCTGTTCCCCCTGGTCATTTAATACGGTAGAATAACCGTCAACAATGACAACAGGTGTAGTTTCATTAATCATTTGGTCGGTATCGTCCCCATACAATACAACAGCCTTTGCTACATTAACCGAAGTAAAATCAAACGCTTCCAGACGATAGCTTCTTCCGTTTACAAAATAATTAAGTCCTTTCATACTATACTTTTCAGTTTGACTTCGATTTTGAGGTACATAAAAAACTTTGGTAGAACTGTCAATGGTAAATTTCACGTCTTCTCCTACTCTAAAAGTACGATTGGTACTGTAATACTTTAACTCTTGGTCTTTATCAGCATATACCAGGCGTAAATGTTCAGATGGTTCGCCATATCCACCATCACTCAACGTATCAATATTATCAATTTGACCACTGTTGTTGGTAGTATATTTTATAATTTGTGAAAACCTTCTCAAATCTTCTGTCCTTAAGATTTTTTCCGGCATTGGATCAGTATTTGTAATTTTACTGGCATCTTCAAGTGCACCCAGTATATCCGAAGCACTACTAAGCGTTTTCCCATCCACTTTTACCTTCTCTGCACAGTCTTTAATCTGTACGCTTCCTGATGTTGTACCGGTGGGTATGTATAATTTGAGCTGTACCATACCTTCCAGCGCCGAATTCTTGATATCTGCATGAATAAGGTACGCATAATTTGCCGCTTTTGCAGCCTTTAAAGATAAATCGACAATTTTTCCTTCTACATCCAAGTAAAACGTTCCCTCGTCATCTACTTTAACATTCGATTTACCTTTTTCACTAATTGCTTTCAAATAATAATCCGATATCCTATATTCCTGTGTATCATTAATGATAATCTTATTATCCGACCGAATTTCCGTGATTTTACCGGTTACCGTATTATTCTCCGCCACTAATACTTTTAATATTTTCTTGCCTTGCGTATTAATACTTTGTATGACGGAAAGAATATCCCCTTTTTTAATCTCACTGAATTGTATCGATCTTCCGCCTTTTAAAATGGTCACAACAGTATTTTTGTCATAGGGATCAATGGTTAACTTGGTACCGAAAAATTTGTCAATAATAATATAGTCCGAAGTATTCGGCGTATTTTCCACAATATAAGTTTGGTACTCATTAATAAACAACACATCATAGTTGTTATCATCGTTACAATCCAGTAATGCCACTTCTCCTGACGGAATATCCAACGATATGGGGGCTTCATTATTGTATTTTTTTCCGTTATATATGATAGTGATATCTTCTCTGATATATATTTTTTCGCTTTGCTCTTCATTTAAGGAATAATATAACGTGTTATTCTCATACTTTTCTATATTATCAGGCTTTAATACCACCTTTTTGTTCTTATCCGACGGCAATACATATACCAATTCATTAACATTATTAACCGTATCATATCGATAATAATATGTCACCATATAACCAAGGTACTGGGACAACATTTCACTGTCATTGGTTTTAAACACCATGCCGTCAATCTCAATCTCATCATCCCGTATAGAAGTTATGGGACTTTCAAGGGTTGTGTATTTGGTTCCCGTAATTTGACCGTCCTTCACTCTGATTAACTTCAACCCTCTTGATAAAAACGTTTTATCCTTATTTACCACGTACGTAGTGGAATCTCCCACACTGCTTACTTCAAGCATAGGTACTTCAAGGGAATTAAAAAGAAGCTGCGCGACCAAACCTCTGGCGGCAGGCTGGCCAACCTGTCCTTCTGCTTTTTTCGTGATGTTTTCTTCTTTTGCAATCATTAAATAACCGGCAGGATAGCCTCCTTTTTCCGTGGCTTTCGGTTCATAACCCAACGCTGCAACAATCATCTTTACAGCCTGCTCGTATGTAACCGGCTCATCCGGTAAAAAACTACCATCGCCGAAACCTTTTATAATCCCTAAGGCAGCAGCTATTTGAATGTATCCCCAAGCCCAATGCTCGGTACTTACATCGTTGAAAACCATCCCGCCACTTGTTACCGGTACATTTTCCATTCCCAACACTCTTGTCATAACAGTGGCAAATTCCGCTCTTGTTATGGTACCTTCCGGCTTAAATGTTCCATCCTTATATCCCTTTAATAATCCCAACGAAGAAAGCGTCTGTATAGCCTCATAAAAAACCGAATCCTCATTGACATCTGGAAAAGCGGCAACGCCTACCGGCATACCGTAAAACAGTACACAAGCTAAAGCTAAAAACAAACACAACAATCTAACCCTTGTTTTCACATGAATACCCCCTATTAAATCCTAATATCATTTTAACATTGCAGGGGAATAGTGTCAATCATTGTCGTTACTTTTGAAGCATAAAATAAGCCAAAAAAGACCAGGGATAAAGTATCCTTGGTCTTTTTTGGCTATATAAGAATATTCTTATTATCTCTTATTTGCCGTTATATTCGCCGTTAATTATAACAATGTCTTTCACTGCTCCGTCATATTCTCTTACAATAACAATTGACGAATCAACTTTAACATCATTAATGCTTGCTGTTCTTACCCTTGAAGAAGGAGCATAATCGTAATTAATTTGAGTGAATTTAGCACCGGATACATTTACTGATGTTACTTCGCTCTCTCCATCCATGGTAGAAATAGAAAGTCTACCGGAACGTTTGTCTGTTACCCTACCGTAACTAATTACTAAATCAGAATTTTCTTTTCCAATATCAGCACTAAATGCGTCTGCATAAAAATCTTCATCGTTCGGATCATAGATAATCCTGATACTATCTACTTCATCTCTTGCATTTACACTGTATTGGATTACGTACTCTTTCATGTTCTTAATGAAACTAGAAGGTGCTGTTTCAGCTGCATACACTGTTTCATCAATGTATACCTTAGAATTTCCTGCTTTTGGTACGAGTTTTGTGACATATACATCATCTGAAACGGTTATAGTTGTCTCCTTACCGTCTTGTAAACCTCTGAAGATATATATCGTATCATCGTCTTCGTCTCTTGACTCAGAAACGCTCTTCACTACAAAGAATCCTGCCTCTTCTCCAACCGTTCCGGTTACGTCAAATGCAACGATAGCTGATACTTCATTACCTTCTTCAATGTCATAGAGGTCAGCTTTATATGATTCACCGTCAGTAAATGCTGAAGCGGTTACAATACTATAATCTTCTTTTCTATTTCCTTCACCTTTAATTGCAAATATTACGGTATAATCGGTAATGTATCCTTTACCCAGTCTCTTGGTAGAAGCTCTGTACAATGCACTGTCAGACGCATCATCCCGTGAGATATAGTCGTCCTTGTTTATACCATCCCTTGCAAAATCTAAATCTCTTAGATAACCGCTTGAATCAAGCTTATACGCAATAAGTGTCGGCTTTGTTGCTACTTTTATTGAACCGTCACTTACAGTAAATAAGCCTTCCAGCCTTGAGTCTCCATTGCTTATTGCGTTGAACAGATTTTTTACATCAAATCTGTCTCCATTAATATAAACTCTGTCACTGGTTTCATATACTACCCATTTACCTTCACTGGTAAACAATTCTACCTGGAGTGTATCACTGAGGGTAGACTCAATTGCGGCCTCATAAAGGATTGCATAGTTAAACGGTGTTTTTCTTCCACCAACAGTGGTTCCTTTTTCAACATACACAACATTACCGTCTACATTGAGGAAGAAAGTATATTCATTGCCAAGTCTAACAGATGCCCCTTCTACGTCATCTACAAATACATACTCTTTACCGTCTATACCATATTTGGTACCATAGTCGTCGGACAAATCTTCATTTACAATTCCTTGTACGGAATCCCTTGTTACATAAGCTGTATAACGAGTTTTACCATTATTACCTTCAGTTACTACTAATGAGATTACATCCCATTTTTCTAAATCTTCCCAACCAATTTCTTTTCCGTCTAAATAAATTACATACTCTAAATCATCATCGTCATCATCGAAAAATACACCGTAAGATGTCAGACTCTGTACATCTCCGTCAAATACTTCATCAACAACAACATATCTATATTCTGTTACAAAGATATAATCATAAATATCATCATCATCATTATCAAGCAAAACTACTTTACCGGAAGCAGGTTTCGTCGGATCATCTCCCTCTTCCAAACCATTCCAATAATACTTATAATTAGCGCTAACATCTACTTGTTCCGCACGCTTATCGGTATCTCTGTCTCTCCAATATTCAAATCTATAACCGGATGTAACAGATGTTAATAAATTATCACCGTCGATATTTGCCATATCAGTAACTGTAATTACTTGATTCTTACCGGTTTTTGGAGTTACTGACAAGAATGTTGCGTCGGTTGTATCAAAATCTTTTACATAACCTACTACAGTGTATCCAAGATAATCTTTTGCATTGGTATTTCCAACAAGAATGTTAGGCTTATCATCAACATCATCAATCTTATCCTGATAATCGGTAATTCTCATGTCATTTACTCTGGTGATTTCAATTTTTACTTTCTTATTTCTTGCACCGATATCTTCGGTTAAGTAATTGTTGGTAATAACCCCTTCTACTTTGGTAATGCCAAGCTTTGAACTAAGTATGGTTTGGAAATCTCTGTCGTTCCTTCCGTCCATAACTTCGTAGGTAGCTTGGCTACCAAAACCTGTTTGAACCATCAAAGGTACATCCAATGCATTGTACAACAACTGAGCAACGGTTGCCCTTGGAGCTTGTTCTCCAACTTTGCCGTTAGCACCTTCTGTAATGCCTTCACGAGCAGCGATCATCATGTAACCTGTTGGATATTCACCTCTGTTTTCAGCTTCCGGTGTATAACCAAGAGCGGCTACAATCATTTTAATGGCTTGCTCGTAGGTTACCGGATCATCCGGACCAAAGGTACCGTCGCCATATCCGGCTAAAATACCCATATTGGTAGCAGCTTGAACATATCCTGATGCCCAATGAGTTGCAGGAACATCAGTAAATACAGTAGCTGTTGGTCCTGGGTCTCCCATACCCATGGTTCTTACTACAACAGTAGCAAATTCTGCTCTTGTAATAGTTTTGTCCGGGTTAAAGTTTCCCTTGTCATCTCCCTTGAAAAGTCCAAGAGTAGACAACGTGATGACTGCTTCAGCATAGTTTGCATCATCGCTTACATCATCAAACGGAGATGCAAAAACAACTGTGCTGAGCACCATAGTAAATACTACTAAGAGCGCAAATACTTTGTTGAGATTTTTCATACTCTCAAATCCTCCTTGTTTTAATAATATGTTTTTGAAAGAGAGTTTGGTAAATGATATGGTTAGGTTATCTCTCTTTCTTCATAACCTAACTGAATCATTAGGATAGTGTATGTAAAGGTTGGTAAAAGAATAGTAAATCTTACCTTTTCCTATCCTACGCAAATTATATCATTGGAATATTTTTCAGTCAATAACCTTGGCGGAGTTGTAACAAAACTGTAAACTTCCCGACATTATTCATTAACTTTTTGTTTGTTTAAAAGAGATGCTTTTATAAATTCTCTAAACAAAGGATGAGGTCTGTTTGGCCTGGACTTAAATTCAGGATGAAACTGAACTCCGATATACCAAGGATGATCCGGCAGTTCAATAATTTCTACCAACCGTTCATCCGGTGACAATCCTGAAAGAATAAGTCCTTTCTCCTGAATTTCGTCTCTGAATTCATTATTCACTTCATACCTGTGCCTGTGTCTTTCATAAATCAATTCATCTTTGTATGCTTCATAGGTTTTTGAATTTTCCTGAATCTTGCATGGATATAAACCAAGCCTCATGGTACCTCCCATTTCATCAATGTCCTTTTGTTCAGGCATGAGGTCAATAACAGGATATGGTGTGTGTGGATTCAGTTCCGCACTATGTGCATCTTGAAGTCCTACTACATTACGAGAAAACTCCACCACTGCAAGCTGCATGCCAAGACAAATACCAAAAAAGGGTATATTATTGATTCTTGCATATTTTGCCGCAACAATTTTTCCTTCTACTCCTCTGTCACCAAAACCGCCCGGAACAAGAATTCCGTCGATATCATGAAATAATTCCTGAGCATTTTCCTCATATACGTCTTCCGAGTCAATCCATTTTATCTCCACATCGACGTCATTTGCAATACCACCGTGTTTCAGTGCTTCCACTATGCTGATATAGGCGTCATGAAGAGCCACATATTTGCCCACAAGAGCGATTCGAACTTTATTTTTGAGATTTTTCACTTTATTTACCATTTGGCGCCATTCATGAAGATCCGGTTCGCCACATTCCAGATTAAGCCGTTTACATGTTATTTTTGCCAAGCCTTCCTCTTCAAGCATTAAAGGAATTTCATACAACGTTTCGGCATCCAGGTTCTGAATGACCGCTTCACCGGGTATATTACAGAATAATCCGATTTTATCTTTCAATTCTTTTGCAAGAGGTAATTTACTGCGACATACAATAACATCCGGCTGAATTCCCAAGCTTAATAATTCTTTGACGCTATGCTGAGTCGGTTTTGTCTTCTGCTCGCCTGATGTTTCTATGTATGGTATCAACGTAACATGAATATACATGCAGTTTTCCCGTCCTACATCGGTAGCAACCTGACGGATTGCTTCAAGAAACGGCAAACTTTCAATATCTCCCACCGTGCCTCCGATTTCAGTAATAACAATATCGGTATTGCCGGACTTGCCTACACGATAAATTCTCTCCTTAATTTCATTGGTAATATGAGGTATTACTTGAACGGTGCCACCCAAATATTCACCTTTTCTTTCTTTAGTGATTACAGACCAATAAATTTTCCCTGTGGTCACATTACTGTTTTTATTTAAATTTTCATCAATAAAACGTTCATAATGTCCTAAATCCAAATCCGTTTCGGCCCCGTCGTCAGTTACAAAAACTTCTCCATGCTGATAGGGGCTCATGGTTCCGGGATCAATATTTATGTACGGGTCAAACTTTTGAATGGTTACATGCTGTCCCCGCGCTTTTAAAAGCCGCCCTAAGGATGCAGCGGTTATGCCCTTGCCCAATCCGGATACAACGCCACCGGTCACAAATATATATTTGACTGGCATATAAATCCTCCATTCTTTTTTACTTAACTACATTATTTTATTATTATGAATCTGCAGTGTCAAGGAGATCTTTCACAGGCGGCAGTGTCAATTTGTTCTCGGTTTTTAAAAAGCATATTACCCCTCAATATTTAGGTAAATCATATAATATAGCCGC
>ENA-OWOZ01001855-OWOZ01001855.1-bioreactor-metagenome-genome-assembly--contig:-NODE-1855-length-17622-cov-3.178968_pt1 | contig 17622 bp, 17 predicted proteins | sample MGYA00238140_ERZ651804 | MGnify/ENA primary metagenome ERZ651804 (study PRJEB26910, sample SAMN07631232) | bioreactor metagenome | isolation source: Switchgrass digestor | place: USA: Dartmouth... | reverse complement strand
CACAGCAGGGAATAGATATAATTGCAAAGGCGTTGGTAAAAAGCGGAGACTGTGTATTTGTAGAGCTGCCTACATACAGCGGAGCTTTGGCAGCCTTTAAATCACGAGGTGCCAAACTGGTCGAGGTACCTCTTAATGATGATGGTCCTGGCATAAAGGAATTGGAAAGGTTGGTTAGGCTGTTTAAGCCGGTTTTATTCTATGCCATGCCTAATTTTCATAACCCTACAGGAAGCATATACTCTGTAAGGAAGAAAAAGTATATGCTCCTGCTTGCAAAAAAGTATGATTTCAGAATTTTAGAGGACGATTATTCGGGAGATTTAAACTATACAGATTTTAAGCTTTTACCTATAAAAGCCTATGACAATAATGACAGAGTCATCTATCTGAAGAGCTTCTCGAAAATTTTCATGCCAGGTTTTCGTTTAGCTTACATGGCAATTCCTGAGGATATAAGGAGAAAGGCAGCTGATGCGAAGATAGCTTCTGATATCTCTACATCAGGTCTTATGCAGAGGATACTATGTAAGTATATCGAAAAGGGCATACTTGAAAAGCATGTCACATACCTGAGAAAAGAATTCAGTGTAAGATATTTGGAAATGGTGAGGGCAATAAAGAAGACCATTAGAGGAGCAAAGTTTTTCGAACCCAAGGGAGGCTTAAATCTATGGATTAACCTTCCAGATGAAGTTAATTCACAAGAGCTTTATGAAAACTGCAGGGAAAAGAAGGTGATTTTTTCTCCAGGAACATTTTATTTCAATGATGAGAAGGGTCAAGGCTATATGAGGATGAGCTTTGCTGCTACAAATATAGATGAAATCTGGGAAGGATTGTCTATCATAGGCAACGAAGCAGAGAAGCTTAAACATAAATATTGACAAAGGAGGAATTAAAGTTTATCCTTGTATTGTAAACCAAAAAGCCACAATAGGTTAACAATAGAAAGGATGATTAACATGAAATTAACAACAAAAGAAATAACTTTAGTATCCCTCTTCACAGCTTTAATAACAATAGGTTCTAAGATTACAATACCATCACCTATAGTACCTTTCACTTTACAGTGGATGTTTGTGGCATTATCCGGTATGCTGCTGGGAGCTAAATTAGGCAGCATCAGCATGGCAGTTTATGTCGTTTTGGGATTGATAGGTTTGCCTGTATTCACCAAGGGTGGGGGAATAGGCTATATTGTATCACCTACCTTCGGATATCTTATAGGCTTCATAGTCGCAGCCTATATAATTGGAAAAGCGGTAGAAAGAATGAAAGGGAATATAACATTTACAAGTGTTCTGCTTTCCATGTCCTTAGGCTTGGCAGTGGTTTATACCATAGGGGTATCTTATATGTATCTAATACTTAATTTTTATATTGGCAAATCAATAACATTAGCAAAGGCAATCTGGACAGGAGCTTTGATTTTTATACCTACAGATATGTTTTCTGCAGTACTTTGTTCTCTTTTGGGAGTCAGAATAGCACGTCAAGTGAAGGAAATAATAGAGGGCTAAAGCATCATATTTTTTAGCCCTTTCATATAATCTATAATAGTGTGAAAATTCGGAGATTGATGAAGCTTTTAATAAATTGGTAAAGCAAATCAAATGCCATTAATTTAATTCAGACTAATCCATTATATTTTACCTCATATCAGCCCTAATTGAAGTTTGTAGTTTTATTGGCTAAAGTTTAGAATTGATATATCGTATAGCTAATGTTATTGCAATGCATTAAAGGGGGTTAAGAATTTGAAGATAGGTATTCCGAGAGCGTTATTGTACTATTATTATCACCCTCTGTGGAAAACATTCTTTGAACATTTGGGATGTGAGGTCATCACTTCAGGAAAAACTACTAAAGATTTGATTGATAAAGGAATAAAGGCTTCTGTGCCTGAAATATGCGTTCCAATCAAGATATTGAATGGCCACGCTTTAGAGTTATTGGAATCTGGGGTAGATTATATGTTTATACCCAGAATGATGAGTATTAGAAAAGGCGAATTTTTTTGCCCAAAATTCATGGGACTTCCTGATATGGTGAGATACAGTCTTCCAGGAGCCAAAGGCAAAGTGTTATTTCCAAAAATATCATCATTAACTGATGATATTTCAGATGAGGAGCTGTACTTAGATTTGGCAGAAGCCTTGGGAGTGTCCCACAAACAGATAAAAGAAGCATTAAAAGAAGGCAGGAAGGTTTGGAAGGAGTTTAGAGACATATCCAAGGAAGGTTATACAGCTCTGGAAGCCATAAATTATGTAGAAACAGGAGAAAAGCCTGAGATAGAGACGAAGGATTATATAGTTACAATTGGATTGATGGGATATGTGTATGATATCTATGATGAATTTGTAAGCATGGGAATTGTGGACAGGTTAAGAGAGATGGGAGTCAGAGTTTTGACCTTTGAAATGATGGATGAGGATATGCTGGATAGAGAGTTGGACAACATGAAAAAGAGGCTTTTTTGGACATTTTCCAATAAACTTCTTGCTGCAGGATATAGATTTCTTAAGGATGAGATCATTGACGGCATAATACATGTTACAGCCTTTGGCTGCGGCCCTGACTCATTGATAGGTAAATTGATGGAGATAGACTCCGTTGAATATGGAAAGCCTTTTATGACCATCAGAGTAGATGAACACACCGGTGAGAATCATCTTCAGACTCGAATAGAGGCATTTATTGATATGATTTATAGAAAAAAGGTAAAGGCTTTAAAGGAGGCATAATCAATGAAAGTAGCTTTTCCCTATATGGGAACCACAGTAATATATAAGAAGCTTCTTGAGCTTTTAGGACATGATGTCATAGAACCTCCTGAGCCTACTCAAAGAACTATTGATCTGGGAGTTAAATATAGCCCGGAATTTGCCTGTTTTCCCCTGAAAGTTGTTCTGGGCAGCTATATAGAAGCAGTAGAAATGGGAGCTGAGACCCTTATTACTTCAGGTGGACATGGCCCATGCAGGGCAGGATTCTATGGAGAAACCCATAAAAAAATATTAAAAAATATGGGCTATGATGTAGATATTATAGTATTTGATGATTATAAGAGAGACATTGTGGGAACAATTAATAAGGTGTTGAGGGTAAAAAACCGCAAGCCTTGGATAGTTGTGTGGAAAGCCATCAAGGTAGTATATGCTATGGCTAAAGCCCTGGACAGAATAGAACAGAGAATAGAAAAAATGAGAGCCTATGAAGTCAATAAAGGTGAATGTACAAAGGCATGGGAAACAATTAAAGATTTGTTTGATCATGTAAAAAATATAAGTGATATTGAGAAGGCAGAGATGGAAAGCAATAGGCTTCTTGATGAGATCAAACTCGTAGATGTACCCGAAAAAGATAGGATAAGAATAGGCATTGTGGGAGAAATATATGTGGTCATGGAGCAATCTATCAATCTAAGGATAGAAGAAACCCTGGGCAGTCTGGGTGCGGAGGTGGAGCGATCCCAGTATCTTTCACAATGGATTGATTTTAATCTAAAGCCTGGGGCTGCAGCTAAAGAGCATGAGCTTTCCATATTGAAAAAAGGTGAGAAATACATAGAGGAAATCATCGGAGGCCACGCTAAGCAAACTGTGGGACATATAGTGGATTATGCTGAAAGAGGCTTTGACGGAGTTGTGCATTTAATGCCCTTTGCCTGCTTACCGGAGTTGGTAAGTCAGAGTATAATACCCACCATAAGCAAAGAGCATAATATTCCTGTTATTACTCTATCTATTGATGAGCAGACGGGAGCTGCCAATATACTTACCAGACTTGAGGCTTTCATGGATCTTATTAGAAATATTAAAAGGACAAAAACTGCATGATGGAGGAAGCATATGAATAAAGTATTTATAGGTATTGATGTAGGTTCAGTCAGTACCGATGTAGTTGCTTTAGATGTAGAGGGAAATATACTTTCAACTCAGTACCTGAGAACTAATGGACAGCCCATTGAAGCAGCAAGAGAAGGATTAAGAGGCCTGAAAGAAGAATTTAATGAGAGTATTGAAGTTCTTGCCATAGGTACTACAGGAAGCGGCAGACAGCTTACTGGCATAATGGTAGGTGCAGATGTAATAAAAAATGAGATAACAGCTCATGCTACAGCAACCATAAGCCTGGTACCAGGGACCAGAACCATATTTGAAATAGGCGGTCAGGATTCCAAGATTATTTTTCTTAAGGATGGAATGGTTACGGACTTTGCTATGAACACTGTATGCGCTGCGGGAACAGGTTCTTTCCTGGAACATCAGGCAGAAAGATTGGGCATACCTATTGAAGAGTTTGGAGATCTTGCTCTTACAGCAAAGAAAAATGTTCGTATCGCAGGGCGGTGTACAGTGTTTGCAGAATCTGATATGATAGCAAAGCAGCAGTATGGCTTTTCTAAGGCGGAGATAATTAATGGATTATGTGAAGCCCTGGTGAGGAATTATATCAACAACTTGGGAAGGGGTAAAAAATTAGAACCTCCTTATGTATTTCAAGGAGGAGTGGCTGCCAATAAAGGTATAGTTGCTGCCTTTGAGAGAGAGTTGAATCATGAAGTAATCGTTCCAAAGAACTATAATGTTATGGGTGCTGTGGGAGCTGCAATACTGGCTAAAGAGCATATTGAAAGGACTGGGAAAACTACAAGCTTCAGAGGATTTGAATGTGCGGATCTGGAATTCACTCCCACCAGCTTTATATGCGGAGGCTGTGATAATTCTTGTGAAGTAATAAAAGTCCAGATGGATGGAAAAGTAGTTGCCATGTGGGGAGACCGCTGTGGTAAATGGACAAATTCAGTAGCCTAACTCCTATAGTAAAATTAATATAAAATAAGGCATATATTGGTCCCTTCCATAATAATTTATATAAGAGATAGAGTTAGATGGGAGGGATTATTATTAAACATAAAATCATATTGTTGACCAGAAGAAGATTAATAATCTATGTACTGATTATTGTCGTCCTTATACTAGCCATTATAGGAGTAACAAACCTTATGAAAAAAAGGGGAGAACCTACGACTTCATCCAACACCTTCATATATATGCAATACAAGGATGGAAAGTACATAGGTAACGAAAAGACGGATAAAGGTAATATTCAGGTGGAAGTAACCATTAAGAAGAATAAAATACATGAGATTAAGATATTGGAATTCCCACAAGAATACCTAGCAGAGAACAGAGAATTGGAAAAAGAAACTGCAGAGGTCATCAATAAAATAATAAAAACTCAGGAAATTATGAGCTCAGAAGATATGGAGAGATCCTCCTATGTGATCAACAAACTATTGAAGGCTATTAGAATTGCGGTGGATCAATCCTTGTTACAATGATAAAGTATTGAATAAAAAGACCCGATTGGAATCATGAATCCAATCGGGTTTTTGCTAGTGAGTTTTCTGGCAATCCGGACAATAACCGTAAAAATAAAGTTGCTGTTTAATTAAATTATATCCTGTCCTTGCCTTAACATTATCCAATAAATCATATATCATGTCATTATCTACATCCTCTACTCTGCCACAACTTAAACAATGGATGTGAGGATGTTGCTTAGTGTTGGCATCATATCTGGAGCTTCCTTCTCCAAGATCCAGTTCTTGTATTATCCCAATACTTTTAAATACTTCTAAGGATTTGTATACAGTGGCTAAACTCATTGTAGGGTACATTGGTAGAAGCTTATTGTATATAGTTTCTGCACAAGGATGCTCCTTAGTATTTTTTAATACATTAAATACAGCCAACCTCTGAGGTGTAACTTTGAAACCACGCTCTTTTAATATCTTAGTAATTTCAACCATAATGCGCCTCCGGGAAAGGATTGTATATACAAAGAATATGCCAAACAAGAGAATTTGTCAAGTGATAAGTATTGTTAATTCATAAGTATACATGCATTGGAATTAAGAAAAGTCAGATAAATGAGTATATATACGCTATCAATCAATATATTGTCAAATAAATATCAGAAATATTGATAAAATAGGCATAAATTTGATTGCAATACAAAATATATTAGATGCAAATGTATATGTATAAATATTATAAAAAATTTATAATTTGTACTTGCATAAATATACTTATATTATTATAATTATTATTAATTATTTTAAATGGGGAGTAGATATTATGAAATCATTGAAAGAAAAAGTGGTTCTAGCTTATTCGGGTGGGCTGGATACTTCGGTTATCATACCATGGTTAAAAGAGAATTATGATTTGGATGTTATTGCTTGTTGCGTAGATGTAGGGCAAGGCGATGATCCTAAAGCTATAAGAGAAAAGGCCATAATGAGCGGAGCATCAAAGGTATATGTGGAGGATGTAAAAAAAGAATTTATAGAGGAATATATTTTTCCTACACTCAAAGCAGGGGCGGTTTATGAAGGAAAATATCTGTTAGGCACATCCTTTGCAAGGCCGCTGATAGCAAAAAAACTTGTTGAAGTAGCTGAAAAGGAAGGAGCTAATTATATAGCTCATGGTTGCACAGGTAAAGGAAATGATCAAGTTCGTTTTGAGCTTTCGATTAAATCCATGAGACCTGATATTAAAATAATTGCACCTTGGAGAATATGGGATATAAAATCCAGGGAGGATGCCATAGATTATGCCCAGAAGAAGGGAATACCCATACCTGTTACCAAGGAAAAACCCTATAGCAGAGATAAAAACATATGGCATCTGAGCCATGAAGGTGGAAATCTTGAGGATACATGGAATGAGCATCCTGAAGACATGTATATGATGACTACACCACCTGAGAAGGCACCTGACAAACCTACCTATGTGGAAATAGGCTTTAAAAAGGGAATTCCAGTATCCATAAATGGTGTTTACTATGATTCTGTATCCTTATTGGAAAAGCTAAACAAGATTGGTGGAGAAAACGGTATTGGAATTATAGACATGGTAGAAAACAGGCTTGTTGGCATGAAATCCAGGGGAATATATGAAACTCCAGGCGGAACACTGCTCTATAAGGCTCATAAAGAGCTGGAATATTTGACATTGGACAGAAATACAATGCAGTTTAAGGATATGGTAGCTCAGAAATATGCTCAATTGGTATATGATGGGCTTTGGTTTACGCCTCTCAGAGAGGCTATGGATGCCTTTGTTGATTCTACTCAGGAATACGTTACGGGAGTTGTTAAGCTGAAACTCTATAAAGGATCCTGTACCAATGTGGGGTCAAAATCGCCTTATTCCTTATACAATAAGGATTTTGCAACATTTGGTGAGGATGATGTATATAATCAAAAAGATGCGGAAGGATTTATAAATTTATTTGGCTTACCTATAACTGTTAGAGCATTGATGAACAAAAAGAACATGGAGGAAATGCTCGGAACATCGGGCAAGAAGGCAATATGAAGCTATGGGGTGGAAGATTTGAAAAAAATACAAGTCAGTTGGTGGACGCTTTTCAGAATTCCATCAAATTTGACTGGAGAATGTATAAGCAGGATATAAAGGGCAGCATTGCTCATGCTAGAATGCTAGGCTCTAAAGGAATAATTCCCCAGGAAGATGCGGATTTGATTATTGATGGCTTATTGGAAATACTTGAAGATATAGAAACAGGAAAAGTTGAATTTAAAGAGGAGGCAGAAGATATTCATATGAATATCGAGAGTCTCCTTATACAAAAGATTGGGGATGCAGGTAAAAAGCTTCATACAGGGAGAAGCAGGAATGATCAGGTAGCATTGGATTTCAGGATTTATCTGAAGGAAGAAATGAATGAAATAATTCATCTAATTAGGGAGCTTTGCATTATATTATTGAAAAAAGCGGAAGAAAACCTGGAGCTTATAATGCCAGGATATACTCATATGCAGAAAGCTCAACCTATAACCCTGGCACATCATATCATGGCATACTTTCACATGTTCTGCCGAGACATGGAAAGATTCTACGACTGCTACAGAAGAACAGATATAATGCCCTTGGGAAGCGGTGCCCTGGCAGGCACTACCTATGATTTAGACAGGGAGATGGTGGCTAGGGAACTGAAATTTGAAAGCATAAGTCAAAACTCCATGGATGCTGTGGCAGATAGAGATTTCGTCATAGAATTTATAGGTTGCTGCTCCATAGTCATGATGCATCTCAGTAGGTTCTGTGAAGAATTGGTGCTTTGGAACAGCCATGAATTTGGGTACATTGAACTGGATGATTCCATGGCCACAGGAAGCAGCATTATGCCCCAAAAGAAAAATCCTGATGTAGCTGAGCTTATAAGAGGCAAGACAGGAAGGGTCTATGGTGATCTTATGGCTATTTTGACCATTATGAAGGCTCTTCCCATGGCATATAACAAAGATATGCAGGAGGATAAGGAGGCAGCCTTTGACGCGGCAGATACTGTTAAAAGTTGTATAAATGTGTTTATTCCGATGTTTGATACTATAACTTACAACAAGGAGAGGATCCGAGAAAAGCTAAAGGAAGGTTTTTTGAATGCTACTGATGCAGCGGATTATCTGGTGGGAAAAGGTGTAGCATTCAGAGATGCCCATGAAGTCATAGGCAACATGGTAAACTATTGCATTAAGAACAGGAAGGCTTTGGAGGATCTAAGCCTGGAAGAATTCAAGGAGTTCAATTCCGCATTTCAGCCAGATATTTATGAGTATATAAAAATGGAGAATTGCGTAATCAGAAGAAATACGATAGGAGGGCCTTCACCAGAAAGAGTTCTGGAGGATATAGAAAAAGGGAAGAGATTTCTGGGGTTGATTTAATAATGAATTGGACAATACAGCATTTTCATTAGTTGAAATAAGTTATCATTTAGAGTATATTAACAATGAGGATACTTTTCATGACTATTCTACGCTGTATTTGTTCCAATTTATTATTATTATGTGGAGGCTGTTGCTGTGATTAATGTTATTATGGGTCAGAAATCTGTCCTAGTGCCGATGACGGAAGAAGAACTGAAGATGGTGCATACATGGGCATGTGATCCTCTAATAACCCAAAATTACCATAAGTGTTTATATGAAGAAGTAGAGTCATTAAGAAAATTGATTTGCAGCCATGACGAAAACATAAAAGTTTACACTATCAACACTGAAGACAGTATAACCATAGGAAAACTGACAATAGAAGTAGCGGAAGATAATAGTGCAAACATCGATATGCTTATAGGACAAAAGATATATATAGGAAAAGGTTATGGTAAAGATGCCCTTAAAGCTGCGGTGAAGCATTGCTTTGAGGATTTGGGTTTAGCTGCGGTAAAAATGGTTATCAAACAAGGCCATATGAGAGCAGAATACTGCTGCTGGGCTTGCGGGCTAAGAGAGGACAAGTATTATATTCCAGAAGAAGACAATAACACTACCAGAATGATTATCTACAGAAAGGATTATACAGGATATTAAGATACGGGGCGCACCGTTGTTAGGCGGATGTTCCTTTTTGTTGTATGCGAGTCATGAATGCCATGTTTGATAAATATACGAATCACGGGCAACCACAAGGGTTGCCCCTATTTTTTTACGCCTTACAACCTTTTATAATTCTATTTTAGCTACTACTTTATATTCCTTGTTTTCATCATTATCTTTCACAAAGGTCCATTTGCTTGGTATGCCCAGATCCTTAGCCAGGCCTTCTGCTGTATACATCATGATTCCAGCATCCACATAGTTCTCTATGTTTTCTGGATTGAGTATTGCCAGGTATGCTTCACCATCTTTCAGTATAAAGCGGCAAGGTTGCATGTTCTTATAGGAGGGAGCATTTCTTACATAGAAGAATATATCTGCAATACCTCTGTTCTCCAATTCATCATAGCTTGCTTCATTTCCCCACTGATTCAAGTATACTATTTCGCCAACGGCAAGCCTTGCATTATCAATGCCTTTATCTTCGATAATCTTATAACCGTATGGGCTTGTGGATATATTCTGCACATGTAAGGATGAGGATTTTTGCTTTAATGCTTTCTCATCTGCTTTACCTAAGGCCAGTATATAATTTATGTTGCCATTTTCGTCATTCAAGAGTTCTGCTTTAACATTGCAGGGCACATTTCTGATATTTATCCAACAGCTTCCCAATTCTATTTCAAACAATTTCTTTACTACTGATTGCATAAAATATGCGCCTAAAAACTCAGTCTCAGCATTTTCGTTGTATAGCTTCAGTCCTATATAGTGGGGACTCTTGATCATTACTCCGCTGTACCCGCCTACGCCTTCCAGCTTCTTGAAGACATCCTGACCATTTTCAAATAATATAAGTGAAAAGCCTTTTTCTCTGCCTACTGTAGTATTTATTTCGCCCAGGTATGCTCTAATATCGCTTAGTATAAAACTCTCAACATTAGTATCTTCATAATTTCTTATTGATTGAATATTAGTTAGAAAATCTTTGAAATTCATACTTCAGCCTCCTTGGTAAATTATACTAGTTTATTCTATATTAATCTAAAGGAAACCAAATATCAACAAATATTAAATAACTAACAATATAATTAAGAGGAATTAATAGTATGTTGACTATATACAATATTTAGTCTAAAATATAACAAGGAACAATATAAACAATATATCGCATAAGGGAGTAATTACCGCAAGAATTGCGGGGTAATGTCAACATACTGATGGAAACATCTGGCATACCTTAAATAATGAGACTTATGTGCAGTGGTTGCTGCGCATAAGTTTTTAATTTTGTAGAAATTTTGCTTTTGTATGTTACTCCATATGCTGTAGAAGTACGAAAGGGGATAAAAATGGGAATTTTGACAATTGTAATGATCGCATTTGGACTGGCAATGGATGCTTTTGCTGTATCAGTAAGCAGCGGCATATCCATCAAGAATCTTAAACCACAAAATGGAGTAAAGATAGCTTTGTTCATGGGTGGCTTTCAGGCTTTAATGCCTGTGGCAGGCTGGCTTTTAGGAATAGGATTCAAGGACTATATAGAAAAATATGACCACTGGATAGCTTTTGTGCTTCTAGGCTTCATAGGAATAAAAATGCTGAAAGAAGCCATGGATGAGGATTGTGAATATGTCTCAGATCCATTGGCTAATAAAGTATTGTTCATGCTTGCCATAGCAACAAGCATCGATGCTATGGCAGTAGGGGTAAGCTTCGCCTTCTTGAAGACTTCCATACTAAGTTCTGCTTTAATTATAGGTCTTATCACATTTGTAATCTGCTATATCGGTGTTTATCTTGGAAACAAATGCGGCTGCATATTCAAGAAAAAAGCGGAGATTGCAGGGGGCATAATACTTATTTCTATAGGTTTTAAAATATTGGCTGAACATACAGGATTGACTACAATAGTCCTCAATATGTTCAGATAAGAATAATTTTATTAACTAATGTACAAAATTAAATAGTATATTGTTATAATAAAGGCAACAACAATATGAAAGAAGGGGTTGCTCATGGACATTAATGAAGAATTGATTGAAAAACTGGTACAATCCAATAATGCCAATATAGTGTTGCTTGTTATGGATGGACTTGGTGATATTCCCAACAAAGAATTTGGCAGGAAGACTCCCTTAGAGTATGCCATAACACCTAATATGGATAAATTGGCTAAAGAATCAGCCCTTGGAAGGCATATACCTGTGTTGCCGGGAGTTACACCGGGAAGCGGTCCTGGGCATTTAGGGCTCTTTGGCTATGATCCGATGAAATATGAGATAGGTAGAGGTATGCTTGAAGCTGCGGGTATGGATATGGACATAAAAGATGGCGACGTGGCAGCAAGATGTAACTTTGCTTCAGCCGATGAAAATGGTGTTATAACCGATAGGAGAGCCGGCAGAATTTCCACAGAGAAATGTCAGGAAATCTGTGAAATATTGAGCAATAATATAAAGTCTATAGATGGGGTAGAAATAATAATAAAGCCGGGTATGCAGCATAGGTTTGTAGTTATGTTCAGAGGAGAAGATTTATGTGATAAGCTCACTGATTCAGATCCGCTGATGGAAGGGAAAGAACCTTTGGCAGTAGAGCCTCTTACTGAAAAAGCCAAATTTACCGCAGAAATAGCAAATAAATTCTATCGACAGGCTCGTGAAGTAATTGGGGATCTAAAACCAGCCAACTCACTTTTAATGAGAGGATTTTCTGCTAAACCCAGGATTCCCAGGATGCAGGACAGATTTAAACTTAACCCTGTTTGTATAGCCCATTATCCAATGTATAGAGGGCTATCAAAATTTGTGGGTATGAGTGTTTTGGATGCGGGTAATACTCCGGAAGACGCTTTTAAAGTATATACAGAAAATTGTTCAAGATATGATTTTCTTTTTATACATATAAAGTATACGGACAGCTTCGGAGAAGACGGAAACTTTAAAGAAAAGGTGAAAACCATTGAAGCAGTAGATAAAGCTTTGCCAATTTTGCTGCAAAAGAAACCAAATGTGTTGTGCATAACCGGAGATCACTCTACACCAACACCTATTAAAGGACACAGCTGGCATCCGGTGCCTGTAATGATACACTCTGAATATTGTGGATTTGATGATGCAGACAGATTTACTGAAAATAATTGCAACAAAGGCAGTCTTGGCATGTTCCAGAGCAAATATCTGATAAATTATCTGCTTGCCAATGCCATGAAACTTTCTAAGTTTGGAGCCTGATAAAGGAGTTATCCACTATGAATAAATTCAAGTTGCTCATAAGATATATAAGAGATAGAGAAGTCTCTGTTTTTAAGAAATTGTTGATTTTGGCAGGTTTGCTCTATCTTGTATTCCCCATGGACATTGTGCCTGATGTATTAATAGGTCTTGGAATATTGGATGATGCAGCTGTTTTATTATTTGTCTGGAATGCCATAAAATCTGAGTTAGCAGAATATGGTGAAAAGGTTTCCGGTACGAATGTAGACCACAAGAAAGTCATAGAGGTAGATTTTAAAAAGGAAAATGACGAATAGTGGGAGTGGTTTTATGAAAAGGTTGCTCATGGTCTTATACCTATTAATGTTTGTTTTTATATTAGCTTCTTGCACGGGCTTCGCAGAAGTTGACGATAGGGAGGCAATACCAGGAGAAGAAACAAGCACTGAAGAACCTGGTGAGAAAAAGACAATTATAATCTCCATGGTAGGCGACATGCTTTTTCATGGAACTGTGGATTCCTATATGAAAAAGTATGGAGATGGCTATGTTCTGGAAGGATATGGACCGCTGATGAAAGAAAGCGATATAGTTTTGGGCAACTTGGAGACATCTATATCTAAGAGAGGAGTGCCTATGGAGGGTAAAGAATATACCTTTAGAGGCAGGCCGGATGTATTAAAAATATTAAAGGATAACAATTTCAGTGCTGTGAGTATTGCCAACAACCATGTACTGGATTTTGGGATAGATGCATTTCTAGATACATTGGATAACTTGAAAAAATATGAGCTTCTCTATGCCGGTGGAGGCAGAAACAAAGAAGAAGCAGTAAAGGGAACTATAATTGAAAAGAAAGATATAAAGGTTGGTTTTCTAGCCTTTACAAAAGTTGTTCCTGTGGTGGAATGGTATGCGGGAAAAAATAAACCAGGTATCATAGGTGCATACAAAGTCCATGAAAAGGAATTCGTAAAGACCATACAAGAAATGAAAAAAAATTGTGATGTGCTGGTGGTATCTGTTCATTGGGGTCAAGAAGGTACTACAACTATAAGGGACGAGGAAAAATACATAGCTCACAGCATGATTGATGCCGGAGCAGACATAATCATGGGGCATCATACCCATGTGGTTCAAGGTATTGAAATATACAAAGATAAGCCTATTTTCTACAGTTTGGGCAATTTCATATTTACTACATCAAGGATTGATATAAACAATAAAACCATAATGGCCAATGTTGAAGTTGACATGGAAGGAAATATATCAGATATTCATGTTATTCCAGGGACTATTGTAAATGGAAAGCCCACTCCCATGGAAGGCATCGAAAGGGATAACTTTATTAAATATCTAAACGGTCTGAATGTAAATTATGTGTTGCACTGATAATTATGCCTGGGAGGTAGAGCATGATATTATTATTGGCTTCTATAGCGCCATCGGTAGCACTCATGTACTTTTTCTACATGAAGGATAAGTATGAAAAGGAACCAAGACATCTTCTCATAAAAGCTTTCATGTTGGGCGTTATAGCTGTAATACCTGTATTGCTGGTAGAGATGAGATTGAACCTGTTTGATATGGAAGCGGATAGAAGCCTGGTAGCCGCAGGCTATACTGCTTTTATTGTGGCAGGTCTTGTGGAAGAAGGCTTTAAGTTTCTGATTTTCTATATGTTTATCTGGCGAAATCATGAGTTTGATGAAATGTACGACGGTATAGTATACAGTGTCTTTGTATCCTTGGGTTTTGCAACTGTTGAGAATATAGGTTATGTATTGTCTACAGGATTCAGTGTGGCGCTTTTAAGGTCTATCACTGCAGTTCCTGCCCATGCCCTATTTGGCGTATCCATGGGTTATTATTTAGGTATAGCTAGATTCGCCAGAGTGGAGCACAGAGAGAGGTACCTTCGATTGGCATTGATAGTTCCTGTAATACTTCATGGCATATATGATTTTATACTTATGACCCAAAGATACTATATGTTGTCTGTCTTTGTAGTATATATTGCATATCTCTGGAAGAGAGGCATGAGCAATGTAAGGGAGCTGGTGGAATGCTCCCCATATAAAGAACTTGAAGACAGTGAAGATGATTGATAACTAAGATTTACAAGAAACCTTTCCAAGAATAAATGCTTGGAGAGGTTTCTTTTTTCACTGTAGACCATAAATGGAGATATTTTGAAAACATGAAGGATTTTATTACCAGATGTAGAATACCATAGTTACTACAAAAATTATAATAGGAGGGTGTAATATGAATACAAAGTTTAGAAAGATGCTAAGTATGCTGGTAGTACTTTCAATGGTAATGGGATTAGTATTCGGTTCCTTTACTGGAGTATACGCAGATGAAAATACAGTAACCATAACCATAGTACATACCAATGATACACACTCAAGGGTTGAAGCAGGTATTGGATTTGCAAAAGTTGCAGCCAAAGTAAAGGAACTTAAGGCAGCAAATCCTAATACATTAGTAGTTGATGCAGGAGATACACTCCATGGACAGACTTTTGCAACTATTTCAAAGGGTGAAAGCATAATCAAGGTTATGAATGCTGTAGGCTACGATGTAATGACTCCAGGAAACCATGACTTTAACTATGGTCAGGATAGATTGGTAGAACTTGCTGGAATGGCACAATTCCCAATAATCTCAGCAAACTTGGTAAAAGCTGACGGAACCACACTTCTTGAACCTTATGTAATAAAAGAAATAGGCGGATTAAAGATAGGCATATTCGGTCTATCAACTCCTGAAACTGCATACAAAACTAATCCTAAGAATGTAGAAGGACTTACATTTGCAAATCCTGTAGAGACTGCTAAAAAGATAGTAGCAGAGCTTCAGGAAAAAGAAGTAGATGCAATAATAGCCTTGGCACATTTGGGTATTGATAAGGAAACAGTAGATACATCTTACCTGATAAGAGATAATGTAGAAGGTATCGATTTAATAATAGACGGACACAGCCATTCAACATTGGATACAATAGACAATGAAGGCAAAGACACTAAAATAGTTTCAACTGGCGAATATAACAACAATTTAGGAATAGTAAACCTGACATTTGTAGACGGAGAATTGAAGACTGTTGAACCTTCAGTATTCAGCAATGAAGAAGCAGCAGAATTGGAAACAGATGCTGATGTAATAGCTATTATAGAAGAAGTAAAAGAAGAGAATAAGGCAATAACATCAGTTGTTGTAGGAAAGACTGATGTAGAACTTGACGGTGTAAGAGAGCATGTAAGAGGAGGAGAAACCAACCTCTCCAACCTTATAACCGATGCCATGCTAGCAGCTTCAGGTGCAGATATGGCCATAACCAATGGCGGTGGAATAAGAGCATCCATTGATGTAGGAGATATAACAATGGAGGAAATAATTACAGTTCTTCCATTTGGAAACTATGTGATAGTCAAGGAATACACAGGAGCCCAGATACTGGCAGCTCTTGAGCACGGAACAGCCAACTATCCCGAATTGGCAGGCTCCTTTGCACAGGTTGCAGGTGTAACATTTACGCTTGACTTAAATGAGGAAGCAGGCAAGAGAGTAAAAGATGTTAAGATAGGCGGACAGCCTTTAGATTTAGAAAAGACATACAAAGTAGCAACAAATGACTTTATGGCAGTTGGTGGAGATGGTTACACAATGCTTCAAGAAGGCAATCTGGTAGTTGAGCTTCCAGGTCTTGATGAAGTGCTCATTGAATATGTTAAAGGACTGGAATCAATACCAGCAGAGGTAAGACCGAGAATGACTGTTATAGAAAAAGTTGCAGCAGAAGAACCTAAGGAAGAGGCTGCTACAGAAACATATGTAGTAAATCCTGACGATGTACTTTGGAAGATAGCAGAGAAGTTCGGCTTAACATGGGAAAAGCTTGCCGAATTCAACAAATTAGCAAATCCTAATCTAATTTTCCCTGGACAGAAATTAATGATACCTGCTAATTAATTATAATAATAATTAAAACGCCCGATTTAGTCGGGCGTTTTAATTTGTGAACTTAATAAATTTTGTTGCATATTAATCCTTGTCTAGTATAATTAGTATATTAATATATTTTGGGGGAAAACCATGGGAGAACAATACCTGTACATTGTGCTTACAAGACCAAATACAACAATATCAAAGCTTATAAAGTTTATTAAAAAAGATGAATATACTCATGCCGCTATTTCATTGGACAAAGAGCTTGAGCAAATGTACAGCTTTGGAAGGAAGCATACCTATAATCCATTCATTGGTAAATTTAAACAGGAAAACCTTAATAAAGGAATATATAGATTTTGTAGAAAATTACCAGGGATAATATTAGAGATTGAAGTATCAGAAAAACAATATGCAAGGGCAAAAGGTTTGTTGGAACACTTCATTCTAAATGATAATTATTATAAATATAATTATAGAGGATTAATTGATAGCTTATTTAACAAAGAAGCATGTTATGATAATAGTTTTTTATGCTCGGAATTTGTATATTATGTGCTTAAGGAAAGCGGTATTGCAGACTTTAACATATCAAGAAATCTTGTCAGACCACAAAACTTCCTTGCCCTAAAGAGTAATATCATATATAAAGGCGATCTTAAAGAAATGATTGCACTTGATAGCATTTGGAATATTGAAAAGATAAAAGCAGGTATTCTGGGAATTATTTTTGATTAACAATAGGCGAAACATGTCAGCTTCGCCTATTTTTTCGAGTTTCAACATAATCATAAAATGCTTCAAGTCTTGTCTGGTATCCTGCTTCTCCCGTTTGTTCATCCACTATGAGATATAGGATTGGTATGTCATAATCCTTTTCAATCTGAGGTAGTATGGATCGGGATACTATTTCAGGCATGCATCCCATGGGATAAATCTGGACCATGCCGTCATAGCCGGAGAGGGCATAATTAACAGCATGGCCTAGACACTGTTGGGTGTGCCCGCCTATAAGCACTGGGA